>Ga0209295_1000078_pt1 | contig 154525 bp, 137 predicted proteins | sample Porto_5metaG_FD_187428 | JGI IMG/M metagenome (GOLD analysis project Ga0209295, IMG submission 187428) | Marine algal microbial communities from Porto, Portugal - Porto_5 metaG (SPAdes) (version 2) | ecosystem: Host-associated > Algae > Red algae > Unclassified | place: Portugal: Porto...
GGAACGAAGATTCACGATTTCCAATTTATTGAAATATTATAAAATGAGTAAAGGACAAGCTACGCGAGTTTCAACGACTTAAAATCGAGGTCTAAAAGCCTCATAGAACTGTACGAAATCTGGGTAGAAACCGAAGTATGAGGTTCGTGAATACTTTTAAAAACAAATAAGAAAAAATGAACAAAAAGAGAGGGGATTTTCAATGTTGACGAGATCTGTAGTCTCTGCGTATATATTAACCTTATTCCTCTCTTTTGTGCTTTCTTATTTATATGTCTTAAATTTAATGTTTTTATTAAAATGCTAACTTAAGCCGTATAAAAATAATTGCGGTTAAGTGCTTAATCAAAGGTAGTTGCGTATTTGCTATTCGGTTTTTATTAGCTAAATTAATTGCTTAAACCACGCAACAAACCATATACAAAACCGTTGCCAAGCATAGCGGAATTCCACTCAGACTGAAAAAACGGACATTTAAAATCACTCAATTTCTGCCGACTCAAACTCCGAAAAACTTGCTGTAAACAGAATTTTACTCTTGCGGAATTCAACTCAAACGGAATTTATATATTTGTGGAATTTTAGCAACTTTGTGTGAAATTGAAATTGTTGAAACTCACTCAAAACCGAATTAAAAAGGGACGAAACTATTGCCGAATTCCAACTGTTGTGTTGAATCTCACTCAAACGGAATTACATTGATCAAGTGAGAAAATTAGCGAAATTCCACGCGTGGCAACAACGTGCATAATTAATATGCTTGTTCTATTCGTCTCGTGAAATTCTTCCGAATTTCACTAATGGGTAGTTTATATTTATTAATTTAGTTGCTTAACAACGCATACTAAGTCATGCACAAGCACGTTAGGTGTAATTTGAAAATCGAGATAAATTTGCAACTTTTACCAAAAATTGGTAAATTTGAATAAATTATTAAAATATGAAAAATACGTCTATATCACTTGGAAATTATTTTGACCAATTTGTGAGTTCACAAGTTTCTGTTGGAAGATATAAAAATGTGAGCGAAGTAATTCGTGCTGGACTTCGACTTTTGGAAAATGAAGAAAGCAAAGTGATTGCTTTAAGAAATGCTATCCAAGAAGGACTGAATAGTCCAATAGTGGAAGATTTTGACTTTGAAGAAAACCTACAAAGACTAAAAGCTGAAAAAAGAAAGAATGGCTAAAGTTGTTTTAAGACAAGAAGCCATAGATGACTTAAATGACATTTGGGACTATACTTACGAAAAATGGTCGGAAAAACAAGCTGACAAATATTATGCAACAATCAAGCTTGCTTGTAAAGGAATAGGAGATAATCCTGATGTTGGAAAAGAATATTTTGGAGTAATTGACAATTTACTCGGTCTTAAATCTGGAAAACATATAATATTTTACGATTTAATTTCTGAAAATAGAATAGAAATCATAAGAATATTACACGAAAGAATGGATTTAAAAAATAGATTAACCGAATAAAAACTACACCTAACAAAGTACTGTGGTAAAAAAAGTAAAAACTCATTAATTTTTCAATAAAATACTTCTGTAATTATTATAATAACTTAGTCCTGATTTTACTATTGCAAAAGCCTGTTTTAATAGCTTATTACAAACAGCTATTAACACTAACTTTTTGCTCTTCCCTTTGGCAACTAATCAATCGAAATTGCTTTTCAAAACTTTTTATACTTCCAAGCATTAAAACTACAAGTTTAAAGATTTAATAAAGACTAAAACAAAAAACGAGTTTTATTTCTACTAAAAAGATAATAACGTGATTTACTGCAAAAGACTTCAAAAAGCATAATTAATTAGCGCAACTAAGTAATATTACATTTATCTTCAGGTTATAAAACCTCTAAATACGAGATATAAATTTTCAGGTTAAAATTAACTTTAACCTGTAATCATATTTCAGAACAAGACATTTAAACCTTTTAACAAATAGAAAGTCTAAATAATAACTTTATAATCATTTCCTCATGAATTTACTAAAATCAGTATTAGTTATCTTTTTTATTACTTCAATAATTAGTTGTAGTAATGATGAACAAAACACAACAACAGCAACAACATCTTGTTTTTCAGACCAAGTCTTAGACGATACAAGAGGTGACTGTAATACAACTTTGGCTTTTAATTCTGAATTTGAGGAGTCCTTATCAGGAAATACAAGAATAATTACATCAAATAGTATTCCTGAACACTTGGTAGGGATTTTTGGTGGAGGTCCTGGATCACTAAATCCGAATGCCATTTCAGAACAATCTGAAACGTATAGCATAACTTTAAACCCAACTGTTGCTTCAAGCTTTACTCCTTTACTTTCTACAACTGGAGTTGGTACAAATGTAGGTCCGCAATATTCTTTTGGCGTATTATTAAATGGGGTGGAATTAGATCCTGTAGCTGCCGAACCCTTTCCGCACGAAGGAATTATGAGTGCTAATGTAAACTGGGAATGGAATTTAGAGGCTTTAAATGTTAACTTAGGTTTAGACTGTAATAATGCACATGTACAACCCACAGGAAAATATCATTATCATGGTTCGCCAACCCTTTATTTACAAGATTTAAATCTTCCAAGTAATCAAATGACTTTAATTGGATATGCAGCAGATGGATTTCCTATTTATTATAAGTATGCATATTTGGATGCAACAGATAATTCATCTTCTATAATTGAAATGACATCAAGTTACCAACTAAAATCGGGAGACAGAACAGGAGATGGAATAACTGCACCTTGCGATACTTACAATGGAGTTTACTCAAATGATTACGAATACACTACTGGCTTAGGGACTTTGGATGAAGCTAATGGTAGAACTGGTATTACGCCAGAATATCCATCAGGAACCTACTATTATGTAATCACTGATGAGTTTCCTAGTATTCCAAGATATTTTAGAGGAACACCCTCTAATGATTTTAAAATTGGGGCATAAATGAAAAATATAATAATATTCTGTTTTATATGCCTATACAGTAATTTATTAGTGGTACATGAAACAAATGAAGCCTTTTTTATAATTACTGAGAAAGAGAACACCATTGAAATTAAAGCTGAATTACCTTGGACAATGAGAAATGCTCTAATAGCATACAATCCTTCCCTTAAAAATACCACAAGCAATAAAGATTTTGAAGATACCTTTATTGAATACATTAAAGCAAATCTCATTCTGAAAAATAATACAGGAAACTTACTTAAATTTAAAAATTATACAGCGTTAGATAATAATGGACACTCACATCAAAACAGTTACTTAATAGTTTTTAGTGGTAGTGATTTAATTGAAGTCACCAATACAATTATGTTTAATATTAACAAAAATCAAGTCAATTATAATAATTTAATAATCAATTCAAAAACATATAAAACCTCTAAATCATCAAATCATTTTAAACTGAATCAAAAAAATGTATCAGATAATTGGTATTTCTTTTTTCTAATAGTTCCATTACTATTTTTGGTGAACAAATATTATCAAAAAACAATTGCAAACAAGAGCTTCAATAAATAGGGGTAAATTACTAAAATATTATAGTTTGGGTTATAAGTACTTTATCAGAATATATCAAGTTATCTTATTCCCGTAATAACCACAAAACGTGAACAATTATTAAAATGAAAGAACAACTAAGTAAAGCTATCATTTCAGGAGATTTAAACTTTTTACAATCTTACCTAAAAAAAAGGAAAAAACTTTAATCAAATGACTTTAGAAGCACCTGATGGAAGTGGAATAAAAGTACTTGCTTTATCCGTTTTAGCACAGATTGATTACAATGGGTCGCCTCAAATCACCAAATTAATTTTAGAAAATTCGGATATTGAAGATCAAGCAGAAGTAGTAGTAAATCTAGCTTCTGAAGATAAAAATATAGAAGCTGTAAAAATACTTTTAGAGAGTGGAATATTAGTAGATTTATTATATGATGGTGAATCTGCTCTTCAAAGAGCAACTGGTAACAGTAATTTAAAGATGGTATATCTTCTATTAAATAATGGTGCCGATCCAAATAAAAAAGGTAAATATGGAAGTGCTTTAGAACTTGCAGAGAAAATTTATTATGAACCTGCATATTTAGGCATGATGGAAGGCTTTTTAAAGAATCAACCAAAATCTCCATTCGATTTTATTGATAAAGACAAAGTAAAAAAGAAACTGGTTAATTGGCTTATTTGTTTAGAAAACTTTGGAAAAAAACATGAAGATCAAACTTTTTATGTTTTAGCCATTGATGGTGGTAAGTTAATAGCCAATTCCGAAGAAGCTTTTCAAACTATTCTTAAATCTTATCAAGATAATAACCCTAGTTATAAGCAACAAGAAAAAATAGATGCTTTAAAATTTAATCCTGGAGATTTTTATTTTCATCAAATTGAAACAGAAATAGAAGAAACCTATGAAGACTATAAAATAAATATAGACTTTTCATTTTTAGAACAACAAGAAAATGATTGTAGGACAGAAAAAGACTTACTTTTAGAAGGCTTATTAACAAACAAACTAGTATATACTCAAAAAATGAATATAGCCAATGAATTTAAAATTATTGCAAATGGTCATTTTTATTAATAAAAACAGTATTAAAACGTACACTAATTTTTCTTCAACATAATTTAAATAATAATGACTGATATAAATATTTCAATAAAAGGCAATGGTTATTCAGGAGATTTTGACGAAAAAACAACAGTCGTCAACAAAGTGATTGAAAAAGACTTAACAAATACTCAATTAACCCAAAAAGATTTAAAGCACATACTTAATTTACTCATAACTTCTATAAAAGAAATAAAAAAACTTTATCCAGATGAACAAAAAAAAGTTAGATACCATAATGATAATAGGCTTGAAAGTATCAAGTTTGAAATAGGATTTAACGAAAATTCTGGAAATTCTCAAATTATTGAAGAACAAGCCTTTTTTGCTCAGGTAGCTAAACATAATAGTTTATCATCATTAATTTTAGACTATTGTAAGGTTACAGACAATGGAGAAGAAGGAACACGAATTTGGCTTATGAGTGAATATGACGAAGGTCCTCCAGCAGGTACTTATGCGATCCTTGCACTCACAAATCAACATAAAAAATGGATACCTAACTACATTAATTTTTTGAGAACAAATGACCTTGATCATGAAGTTGAGCAAATGTGGCATATTAAATCCATTATTGAAAAATATGGATGGTGTAAAGAAACCTGCAGTTTAGCAATTGCAAGAAATATTAGTTGTTGTGGACAAGGAGGTAAAGAACAGTTTAATGCATTTTTAAATGATGGTCTTGCAGATTATCTGAATGTAGAAGAAAACAGAAAAGAGTTTTATAATTTAATTTCGCAAGAATTTGAAGAATGGGACCAAGTTGAACTTAGATTAAAAAGAGGAGATAAGAAGTACTTTTTAGATTATATTGTAAAGTATGTAGATTATTTTGAAAAAATATTAAAAGAAGAAGAAATTAACGAAATAAAAATAGGTTTGTTGAATAAATTTGAAGGTTACAATACGAATTAAAATAACGATCATCTACTATTACATTTGTTTCAAGAATATAAGAGTATTCAACCTCCTGAATAATTATATTTAATAAAAAACTGAAGTAGATAAATTTAATTTTTAGGACATTATTAGGATTGAATAAAATAAGTTTAATAAAAAAACGCATTTTGTCATCTAAATAAAGACTTTCATCGTATATCCTTTAAAATAAATCAACCTACAAAATGAAACAAAATTTACAAACACCCAAAATCAAAGAAAAACTATTACAATTTTTTATTACAGGTATGTTGTTTTCTGCAACATTTATTTGTCAAGTGAAAGCACAATCTAATTTAGTGCCATCTGACTTATTAAATGCATGGAATTCTAACATATCTGACAATACCACGTATCCACATTGTGAACAATGGAAAATCACCTACCCAACAAGTGAAGAAGACAAGACGTTATGCGGAGAAGATAACAACGAATTTTTTTATGTAAATTCTACTAATGATGGTATCGTATTTTACGCTCCAGTCCGCTCCGACAATGGTACTACTCCTAATTCTAAAAACATAAGATCAGAATTAAGAGAAAGAGAAATTGATGGAGAGTCTGACAAATACTGGACAACAGAAGGTAGACATGTTATTTATGTTAAACAAGCAATAACCCATTTGCCTATTAATGTAAACCAACTAGTTGCAACACAAATTCATGGAAATAAATCTGAAGGAATTGATGACGCTTTAGTTGTAAGACTAGAAGATAATCATCTTTTTTTAAGTTTTAATGGAGGCGAATTAAGAAGTAATGTTACCATTACTAATAATTACACATTAGGTACCTTACACGAAGTTATTTTTGAAGTACTTGATGATAAACATTACGTTTATTACAGTGAAGATGGTAATTTAAAAGCAGCTTACCAAAGCGGAAACGCGTCTGCTTATTTAGTAAAAGACAATGGTAATGAGGTCTTAATGGATATTGATTATGATGATGCTTATTTTAAAGTAGGTAATTACACACAAAGTAATCCTACTAAAGAAGGAGATGATACGGATGATCCGGATAATTATGGAGAAGTAGTTGTTTATGACATGTATGTAGATCATGCTGATGTTGGTGTGGTAACACCACCTGTTTCTTGTAATGCTACAGCTCCTACAGGACTTTCTGTAACTAACATTTCAACCACTCAAGTTACATTAAACTGGAATTTTAACACCTCTATTGACCACTACAATGTAAGATACAAAGAGGTTGGGTCTGCTACTTGGATTAACGAGTCTTCAATAACTACAGGAAGTGTCACTTTAAATAACCTTTCTGCTGATACAGATTACGAATGGCAAATAAGAGCTAAATGTGCTGATGGTTCTGGATCTAACTATTCTGACGCTCAAGGCTCTGACTTTACAACAACTTCAACAGATACAACTTGTAATGCCACAGCACCTTCAGGATTAACTGTAACTAATATATCAACCACAGAAGCTACTTTAAACTGGAATCTTGATGCTTCTATTGATCACTATAATGTAAAATATAAAGACATAAACAGTTCTACTTGGAGTTTTGAATATTCAATCTCTAGCAATAGTATAACTTTAACAAGTTTGAATGCTAACACAGATTATGAATGGCAAATTACAGCTAAATGTGCTGATGGTTCTGGATCTAATTATTCTGATGCAGAAGGACCTGACTTTAAAACTACATCAAATTCAACTTCAACAAATTGCAATGACACACCAACGGGATTACATGTTAACAACTTAACTAGTAATAGCGCAACTTTAAACTGGAACTATGTTTCTAGTGTAGATCATTATAATGTACGCTATAAAAAAATAGGAGACTCTGATTGGAGATATGTAAATAGCATCCATACAGGAAGTGTAACATTAACAGATGTCAATACAAGTTCTACTTATGAATGGCAAATAAGAGCTAAATGTGCTGATGGGTCTGGATCTAATTATTCTGATGGACAAGGTCCTGACTTTTTACCAACGTCTTCAAATGAAACTTCAGTAACACCATCATGTAGTGATACACCAACTGGATTATCCATCAGTAATCTTACAAATAATAGTGTAACCTTAAATTGGGATTACTTTTCTAATGTAGACCACTACAATGTACGCTACAAAAAAACAGGAGATTCTGACTGGAGATATAAAAATAGTATTACCACAGGAAGTGTTACACTAACAGATGTTAATACAAGTTCTAGCTATGAGTGGCAAATAAGAGCTAAATGCACTGATGGAAGTGGATCTGATTATACAGATGGTCAAGGTCCAGATTTTTCACCTTCATCATCAAATAGATATACGCAGTCGTCTATTATTACTTATGCTAACTCGTCTAAAACCAACTTAATTGTTAAAATTGATAAGAATACAAACATTAAAGAAGAACAATCATTAAAAATATTTAATATATATGGTAAATTGATTTATGAAAAATCAAGCTTAAGTTCTAATAATGATATTGTATTTGATAAAAATATTGAAGATGGAATATATGTAATTATGCTTTTTAATAAAAATGGTGAAATTATAGAATCTAAAAAAGTGATAAAAAAATAAGAATTCAAAAATCTTAATATTAGAATACTTTTTCAAAAAGGTAGATGTGTTTTATAAATATGTCTACCTTTTTTTTAATCCCTAAAACAATAGTTAATTATTACTGATTAAGTTTACAAAAAATTAGCCTTATACCATTCTACTTGGGCTGCAACACCTTCTAATAAAGTTGTTTTTGGATTATAATGTAACAGTTTTCTAGCTTTATCAATATTAGCTTTTGTACGTAATTGGTCTCCTACTCTAGCCTTGACATGATCTATTTTTATAGTTTGACCAATAACTTGTTGTACTGCTTCAATACCTTCTTGAGTTGTATGTTCTACCTCTGTCCCAAGATTAATAATTTCTCCATCAACAACATCTTCATTATCTATAACGCTTACAATTCCGTCTACTATATCACCAACATAAGTAAAACTACGTAAATGCGTTGCACTACCATTATATAACGGAAAAGCCTCTCCATTATATGCGCAAGTAATTAATTTTGTATACATTTTTTCTGGACGCTCTCTTGGTCCTATTACAGAATATAAACGTAAGGAACAGCTTTTAAATTGGTGTTCTCTACTTTTTTGTAAAACAAGTTGCTCTGCTGTTAATTTTGTAACGCCATAATGTGATGCTGGTTTTGGTGCTACATCCTCAGGAAAGGTAGCTTGTAAACCGTAAATTGAAGACGTACCAATATTAACAAATAATTGCAAAGCATCACATTGTAATGCATAATCTATTAAATTTTTAGTCCCAATAATGTTATTGCTAAAATAATCCTCAAATGTAGAGCTTGCAGAAATACCTGGTTGTGCAGCAAAATGAAAAATATAGTTGATGTCTTTAGGCAAAGCTTCAGAGAGAGTATCGTCTCTTAAATCGGCAGTAATTATAGTAATTCCTTTTTCTAAAAGTGCTTTTTCGTTTAAGGTTTTCAGCTTTAAGCTGTAATAATCATTAAAATTATCTAAACCAACAACCTGATGACCTAAATCGTGTAAACGCTCACAGGTGTGAGAGCCTATAAAACCTGCTGCTCCAGTGACTAATATTTTCATAAATGTTTTTAAGTATTACAAAGAAACAGATTTTTTTTCGATAGTAATTTCAATTCTTTAAAAAACAATACATTTGCAGTACTAAAATAGGTTTATGAATTACCAATTTACCATTGTTGTTCCTGTTTATAACGAGGAAGATAATTTATTAAGAGTTGAAAAAGAGCTGTTAGCTTACACAAAAATAGCAACTAAAGTTACCAAAATATTATTTGTTAATGATGGTTCTAAAGATAAAAGCCAAGATTTAATTGAAGCTATTTGTAGCAGAAACGAGCAATTTGACTATATTTTATTTAAAGAAAATAGAGGGTTAAGTGCTGCTATTAAAGCCGGTTTTGATTACACTACCACAGAGCTTGTTGGTTACATTGATAGCGATTTACAAACTGCTCCTGAAGACTTTAATTTACTTTTAGCACATATTGGTGAGTTTGATTTGGTTACAGGTGTGCGCTCTAACCGTAAAGATAGTTTTGTAAAAAATATGTCGTCAAAAATTGCTAACGGAATTAGACGTGCTTTTACCAAAGATGGTATGGATGACACTGGTTGTCCTTTAAAAGTTATTAAAACAGACTATGCTAAACGTATCCCAATGTTTAAAGGGTTACATCGTTTTTTACCTGCTATGATTATGTTACAAAACGGTAAGACTAAGCAAATACCTGTACAACATTTTCCTAGAGTTGCTGGAGAAGCTAAATTTGGGTTATGGAACCGTTTACTTGGACCTTTAATGGATTGCTTTGCTTATTTATGGATGAAAAAAAAGTACATCAATTACGAAGTTGCTAAACAAAAATAATGAGCAATTGGATTATACTTAGTATAGGTTTTTTGGCTCAAACCTTATTTTCTTCTCGATTAATCATCCAATGGATTACAAGCGAGAAACAAAAGCGCGTCATTACACCAACCTTATTCTGGACACTAAGTTTAATTGCGTCTTTCCTTTTGTTTATATATGGATATTTACGTGATGATTTTGCAATTATGTTAGGTCAAAGTTTGACTTATTATATTTACATAAGAAATCTACAATTACAAAACCAATGGAAAACTTACCACATTAGTGTACGTTACATCTTATTATTAATGCCAGTTTTTGTTACAGTCTTTTACTTTAATAATAACGAAATTGATACTGTAAAATTATTTAAAAACGAAGCCATTCCGTTTTGGTTATTGTCGTTAGGCATAGTATCTCAAATTATATTTACACTACGTTTTGTATTTCAATGGATTTATTCTGAAAAAAACAAAGAATCATCTTTACCGCTTGGTTTTTGGGCTTTAAGCTTAACAGGATCGCTTTTAATTTTGACTTACGCTATTTTTAGAGTAGATTATGTCTTATTAGTTGGACACTCATTAGGAGCTGTTATTTACATTCGTAATTTATTGATCTTAAAAAAACAAGATGCCTAAATTTTTAAAAAATTATCCACTTATAACCTTATGTTTGCTTATTGCAATCATGCTACTACCTAATTTAGATACCATTCAAGTTACCATTATGGAGGCTCGTAATTTTATTACAGCCAGAGAGATGATACAAGATAACAACTGGTTGTTAACTACCATGAATGGTCAAGCACGTTATGAAAAACCACCTTTACCAACTTGGTTAACTGCTATTTCGGGATTAGTTTTTGGTGTTAAAAGTATTTTTGGAATGCGTTTACCTGCTATAATCATGATTATGGTTTTAGCCATATACAGCTACAAACTGTCTAACCTGATTTTAAAAAATCAAATACACAGCTATTTAAATACTTTAATTTTAGTGACTTCATTTTACGTTATTGGAATTACAATTGAAGCACCTTGGGATATTTTTACTCATGGTTTTATGATGGTTGCTATTTACCACTTAGTTTGCTTTTTTAATTCTGATATTACTAAATGGACCTCTGTTATTTATGCTGGTTTTTTTATAGGTTGTTCTATTTTAAGTAAAGGTCCTGTAAGTTTTTATGCCTTGTTATTACCATGTATTATAGCTTATGGTTTTAGTTTTAAATACAATACTATTAAACCTAAAATAGTACCATTATTAGCACTTTTAATAATAGCATTAACTATTGGAGGCTGGTGGTATTTATATGTTAGATTAGAAGACGCTGAAACCTTTAAAGCCATCACCAGTAAAGAAACTGGAAATTGGACAAGTTACAATGTTAGACCATTTTACTACTATTGGAGCTTTTTTACACAAAGTGGATTATGGACTATTCCTGCATTTATAAGTTTACTTTATCCGTATTTAAAATCGAGAGTTGTAAATTTTAAAGCCTATAAATTTACATTATTATGGACCATTTTTGCAGTTATTTTATTATCCTTAATACCTGAAAAAAAATCGCGTTACTTAATGCCTGTATTAATACCACTAGCTTTAAATATTGGTTTTTATATTAATTATTTAATTCGTGAATTTAAATCGTTAACAGATAAACGCGAAACTATTCCTGTATATTTTAATTTTGGATTAATAGCTGTAATAGGTATGATTGCTCCTATAGCTCTATTTTTTATGTTTAAAACAGAATTAAGTCAGCATCCAATCAAGTTTGCTGTTTTTGCAATAGTTGCATTTACTTTAGGTCTATTTATTTTACTAAAGCTAATAAAGAAAGACATTAAAACTGTTTTTATCTTAACAACTACTTTTTTTGGTGCTTTATTTTTATTTGGATTACCGCTTTTTAAAACGTTTACAAGTTCTAATTTTAAACCAATTAATTCTTTATTAAAAACTCATCAAGAAACTCAAGTTAAATTGTATAATATAAACCATATCTCTCCAGAAGCTATTTGGCAATATGGTCAAAAAATTCCTCAGATAACAAAAAACAAAGGTGTTTACATATTTCCTAAGGCTACTGAATTTGGAGTTTTAGCTAACAATATCAGTAAAAAGGATCAAGAAATAATCAGCAAAAACTATTCAATTGAATTAATTAAAACTTTTGATTTAAACGAAAGTGAACCAGATAGTAAACAGTATAAAGATAGACTGATTAGCAAGTATTATTATTTCAGAAAAAAATAAATTATTTTAATTGAAACCTTGACTGTAAATATTTATCAAGTTTATAGAATAAATATCCAGAGAACGCACCAAATATCATTCCGCTTACAACATCTAAAGGATAATGTACTCCAATGTAAATTCGGCTGTATGCCATAGCTAGAGCCCAAACAATTAAAAAGTATATCAAGTATTTATACTTATAACGTAACATTAATCCAGAAAATATTGCGACTGCCATACTGTTACTTGCATGTCCAGAAAAGTAACCATATTGTCCACCACACCAAGATTTAAGTAATCTCATGGCTTGCACTAGCTCGTCTTCATGACAAGGTCGTAATCGTTTAACTAATACTTTTTTAAATAAATTAGTAACTTGATCTGTAAACAAAATCATTAAAGCAATAACCACTAATGTTAATACAAACATTTTTGTATTCAACTTTTTATACATTAAAAACAACAGAATAGCATAAAACGGAACCCAATGTACTTTGTCAGTATAAAAAACCCAGAAAGCATCCCAAGAGGTGCTTCCTAAATTGTTTAAAAACAAAAATAATTCTTTGTCGTATTGTACTAATTGGTCTAACATATAATAATTTTGAGGGTAATTAAACCCAGTTTTTACTCTTCGTAACGTGCAACTTCACGATCATAAAAAGCGGTTGCTTCTTTAATTAAGTTTTCGGTTTCCATTTCTAATTCTCTTTGATCATGTTGGTCAAAATCTTCAAACCACTCTACCTCATCATCTTCAAGATTAATTATAAATCTAGGAAATTCGGTATGTATTACAAAGATTGCATTTGGATGATCTGTATTATCACCTAATATATATTTTGGTAATTCCATGTTTTATTAACTTTTAGCAGTTAGTTATTAGCTGAGTTCAAAATTAACCTTTTAGTTAGATAATTAAAACGTATAAACAATAAAATAGCAGCAGTTGTTAGTCCTGCTAGTAAACCTAGCCAAATACCAAAACTACCATAAGCATCTGATTTTCCAAAATACCAACTAACAGGAAATCCAATTAGCCAATAGGAAATAAAAGTGATTAAAGTCGGTATTTTAACATCTTGTAAACCTCTTAAAGCTCCAAGAACAACAACTTGCAGGCTATCACTAATTTGAAAAATAGCTGCTGCAATTAACAGTTGTGAAGCTATGGATACAACTTCCATATTATCTTTAAAGTTAACAGCATCGTCAAAATCCACATATAATCGTGGTAAAAACTGATTGAATATTAAAAATAAGGAAGCAAAAATTACTGCAAAAATAAAACCCATCAAAAATAAAGACACTGCAATACGACGTAGTTCTAAATATTGATGCAAACCTTTTTGATTACCAACCCTAATCATTGAGGCTACACTTAATCCCATAGCAACCATAAAGGTCATTGAGCTTAAGTTTAAAGCCACTTGATTAGCAGCTTGAGGGTTTTTACCTAACAAACCACTTAACCAAATTGCTGCTGTAAAAATGGCTACTTCAAAAAACATTTGCATAGCGCTTGGTGTACCTAAACTTATAATCTTTTTTAGCATTAATTTATCTAAAACAAACAACTTAATATTGGTAACATAATCTTTAGATTTTGCTCTACCTTTTAAAAGCCACCATAAGTAAAATACCATAACAACACGAGACACTAAAGTCCCATAAGCTGCACCTACAATACCCATTTCTGGGAAACCAAATTTTCCGAAAATTAATAAATAGTTTAAACCTACGTTAATTAAGTTAGCTACAATTGTGGCATACATTGGATATTTAGTCAATGACAAACCATCACTAAATTGTTTAAAACCTTGAAAAATTATTAACGGAATTAAAGAAAAGGCTACCAAATCTAAATACGGAATGGCCAACTCTACAACCTCAATTGGTTGTTTCATTAAATACATTAAAGGTTTTGCAAAAAACACTAATAAGAATAGTAAACAACCTAAAACAGTGCATAAAAACAAACCATGCTTAAAAGCAGATTTTCCTTCGTCAAAATTGTTGGCGCTATCTGCCTCTGCAACTAATGGTGTTATAGCTGTACTAAAACCAATACCTATAGACATTGCTATAAACATAAAACTGTTTCCTAACGACACAGCTGCTAACTCTGCTGTACCTAATTGGCCAACCATAATATTGTCTATAAAACTCACAAAAGTATGACCTAGCATACCTAACATTACAGGAGCTGCAAGCTGCCAGTTGTATTTAAATTCTTTTGTGTAATTGCTTAAAACCATAAAGCAAATGTAGTTGTTTTTAAACGGAAAACATCTTAAATATTATTTTGAAAACACTAGATTTTCACCAGAATATGATATTTTAAAATTCTCAGATTTTAATATTTTATGAATCAATTTAGTGACACCAGGCTCATAATTTTCATGAAGCTCTAAAAATCCAAATGATGTTACAGATAACCATGGTTGTACATTGTTTTCAAAGATTATTTTTTCTGTACCTTCAATATCAATTTTTAATAAGTCAATACTTTCTAAATTAAATTGTTTCAGTATCGTATTAATCGAAAACCCTTTAAATTCACCTTCATCTTTTTTAGCTTCAACAACTCTAAAAGCCCATTTCCCTGCATTTTTATTTAAAATATTTAAGTCTGAATCTTTATACCATACACCACCTTTAATAGCTCTACATTTGTTAAATTCTGAGTGTTTTTTCTAATCATTTTAATATTAGAATGATCTGGCTCAATAGCAATAATTTTAGCATCCTTGAATTTATTTTTAAAATAAACTATTGAATAGCCACAATTAGATCCAGCGTCTATAATAGTTTTAACCTGATTTGGGTATGTGACGTTATATTCTTCTGCAATAAAAATTTGCTTAAAAATTTTAAAATCGGAAATCTTAGGTCTTAAATATAAAGTTGAAGTATAACCTTTAAGTTTAAGTTCTAAAAACTCGGAATCACTTTGTAAATTAGATATTAGCTTAAGGTATTGAAAAATACCAAGTACATCTATCCACTTGAAAAGATATTTTATCTGGTAAGCTTTAAAAAACAGTTTATTTATTAGCATTTATATAAATACTATTAAAGTTTAGCCACATTAAGTTTAGCCGCTTCAAACTCTTCTACCATATGTTTTACAATATCAGCAACTGGTTTAATGTCGTGTATTAATCCTGCAATTTGACCAATTTCTAATTCGCCATCTTCTAAATCGCCTTCAAACATTCCTTTTTTTGCTCTTGCACGACCAAGTAATTCTTTAAGTGCTTCAGGTGAAGGCGCAGTTTTGTATAAGGCTTCAATTTGATTAAAAAACTTATTTTTTACTAATCTTACAGGTGCTAATTCTTTTAAAGTTAATTGAGTATCTCCTTCTTTAGCATCTACAACTACTTGCTTAAAATTATCATGTGCACTACTTTCTGTACTTGCAACAAATCGGCTTCCAACCTGTACTGCGTCAGCTCCTAAAATCATACTCGCTAACATAGCCTTACCAGTAGCTATTCCTCCAGCTGCAATTAATGGTATTTCTAACTGCTCTTTAACCATTGGAATTAAAGTTAAAGTTGTGGTCTCATCACGACCATTATGTCCTCCAGCTTCAAAACCTTCGGCTACAATAGCATCCACACCAGCTGCTTGTGCTTTTAAAGCAAACTTAACACTACTGACAACGTGTACTACTGTAATATCTTGATCTTGTAGCCACTTAGTCCATGTTTTAGGATTTCCTGCAGAAGTAAATACTATTTTAACACCTTCTTCAACAATAATATTCATAATCTCTTCAATATTTGGATACAACATTGGGACATTAACACCAAAAGGCTTATCGGTTGCTTTTTTACATTTTTGAATGTGCTCTCTTAACACATCAGGATACATACTTCCTGCTCCAATTAGTCCTAATATTCCTGCATTACTAGCTGCTGAAGCTAGTTTCCATCCACTATTCCAAATCATTCCTGCTTGGATTATTGGATATTTTATATTGAAAAGTTTTGTTATAGAATTTGGCATTAGTTTTATGTTAGTTTGTTAAAATTATATCTTTTACTTTTTAATAATTTTTTTAGTAATTGAAAGGCCTTCTGCTTCAATTTTAATTAAATAGACACCTTTAGACAATACTGATGTATCTACCTTTTTATTAATTGCATTGACTTTAGTATCGATTACTTTTTTACCTAAAACATCATACATTTTTATACTAGCTTCTTCAAATTGATTAGGAATTTCGACTGTCAATTGATTGACAACAGGATTAGGATATAGTTTTAGTGCTGTATTTTGGGTATCAAATTCATCTAAAGATAATCCTTCAGCTAAAGCTAGAGATAAATCAGGAATACCATAACCTAAGAAAAAATCTGGTGTGGAGTATTGTGATGCTGACTCGCGTACCAATTGCATAATTTCGGCATTCGTTTTATTAGGTAATGCTTGCCATAAACAGACAATTCCTCCTGCTAAAATTGGAGCACTAAACGATGTTCCGTTTAAAGTTGTTACAGCATCATTAGTATTTATAACATAACTAGCTTGACCTTGAGCTACAACATCTGGTTTTTGTGTTGGTTGAGCATTACTACCTCTTGAACTAAAAGACGCATAAGTCCCATTAGCTTGCACTGCACCAATACTAAATACACCTGAAGCATCTGCTGGTGCACCAACAATTTGCCAACTACCACTACCTGAATTTCCAGCAGAATTAACGACTAGTACCCCTTTTTCAAAAGCAATATTAGCGCCTTTTGTAATGTAAGCAGTATTACCATCCATCTGAGCTGGAGTATAACTGTAATTAGGATTATCAAAGGTCGTATAGCCTAAAGACGAATTTATAACATCTACACCTAAACTATCTGCACGTTCTGCAGCTTCAACCCAAAGACTTTCTTCCAAAGGTGTTTCGGTTGCTGCATCTTCAGTTCTAAATAAATAATAGGTTGCGTCTGGAGCTGTACCTACAAATTGATCTTGAATAAATCCAGCCATATCACTTAATACCCAAGTTCCGTGAGAATTACCTGTATAAGCATAAACGTTTGAATTTCTATCTACAAAATCATAACCTCCAGCAATTCCGTTAGCATCTCTTAAACGCTGAAAACCATTCATAGTCTCAACATTAGGAAAACCAGCATCAATAACTGCTACTGTCATTCCTGTACCTGTGTAATTATTGATATTTTGGTGTAAATGGTCTACTCCAATCATGGTTACTTGATTAGAGGTATTACCATAAGTAAAGTCTGTTAGACTAGCTTCAAAATCGTGTTTATTTTGGTTTTGAGCAGGACGTGCATTTAAACTTGAATCTGCAAAATCTATAGTACTTACTATAGAATTACCATTAACCATAACAGCTGACAAAGCATTAATATTGGTTTGAGTACCTAAAACATGCACTGCATTAAACCATTTAGATTTTGAAACTACTGTAATACCTGTTTGAGATTTTATTGCTGATATGTAAGATTCATCAACAGGAACATCTCTAAAATCTACAGTTACATTATGTGCTGCTTTACGATCTAATGCTTTTTGAGTTAAAATAGAAATAGGATTAGCTAAAGCTGCTGCACTATCAGGTTTGTCTGCTAAATACACCCAAGCATGTTCTTGTGCGTAAATCCCAATTGAAAACATTGAAAATAAAAATAAGTAAATGTGTTTCATAGCAATAACGTTTTGTTACTGCAATTTAAGAAATTACACCAGAACCAACTAATTCTTCATCTAAATACCAAGCAACAAATTGACCTTCTGTAATTGCAGATTGAGGATTTTCAAACTGAACGTAAAGCCCAGATTCTACTTTATATAAAGTGGCATTTTCAAGTGGCTGTCTGTATCTAATTCTGGCTAAAACTTGCATACTTTGATCGTTTTCTAGAGCCAAATCTTGTCTAACCCAATGTAACTCATCATTGGATACAAATAATGCTTTTTTAAATAAACCAGGATGAGATGCACCTTGACCTGTATAAATCACGTTTTCGTTTACATCTGTATCAATTACAAATAAAGGTTCAACCGTACCACCAACTGCTAATCCTTTACGCTGACCTTTTGTAAAATAATGTGCACCTTGATGTTTACCCATTATTTTACCTTCAGCCACTTGGTAGCTTGGCTTTCTGGATTGATATTGCAGTTCTTCTAGCTTATTACTAAAAGTTGGTAAAGTTTCGTTGTAAAACGAATTATCTTTAGGTATTTCAACTATAACACCTTCTTTAGGCTTCAGTTGTTGTTGTAAAAATTCTGGTAATCTTACTTTACCTATAAAACATAACCCTTGTGAGTCTTTTTTATCTGCTGTTGTAAGTTCTTGCTCTTTAGCAATGGCTCTTACTTCTGGTTTTAATAATTCTCCAACCGGAAATAGTGCTTTTGCTAATTGTGCTTGAGATAATTGACATAAAAAATAAGATTGATCCTTATTACTGTCCTTTCCGGCTAATAATTGGTGTACTTCTTGACCATCTTTAGTTATTGTAGTTTTACGACAATAATGCCCTGTTGCGACATAATCCGCACCTAGATCTAATGCTATTTTCATAAAAACATCAAACTTGATTTCTCTATTACATAACACATCAGGATTGGGTGTACGACCTTTTTCATATTCGTCAAACATATAATCTACGATACGTTCTTTATACTGTTCACTTAAATCAACAGTTTGAAAAGGAATACCTAATTTTTCTGCGACTAACATAGCATCATTACTATCGTCTAACCATGGACATTCATCTGATATAGTAACGGAATCGTCGTGCCAGTTTTTCATAAACAGTCCAATAACCTCATAACCTTGCTCCTTCAATAAGTAAGCAGCAACGCTAGAATCTACACCTCCTGACAATCCAACAATAACTCTTTTTTTCATGACTAATTTTAAATAGACTGCAAAGATAAGTTTTTATATAAAATCTATTAGCATAAACTAGAATTGGATTATCTACTAACATAACTACAAAACAAGTGGTTATGAAATTTTAACAATTCTTTAAGTCGCTTTGTTTAATCTTTTAATAAATTTGTTAAACAAAATAAAACAAAAAAATATGAAAACTATCAAAAAATTATCACTGCTATTTTTAGCGACATTTGCATTTGTATCTTGTAGCGACGACGATGACGCACAACAAATGCAAGAACAACAATTAAATATTGTTGAAACTGCACAAGCAACACCAAGCTTAAGTATTTTAGTTGAAGCTGCTGTACAAGTTGGATTAGTAGATGCTTTGTCTGCATCTGGAGACAAAACAGTATTAGCACCAACAAATGATGCCTTTACAGCATTTTTAGATGCTAAAGGATTTGCATCTTTAGAAGAAGTTCCTGATGAAGTACTAACGCAAATTTTGTTAAACCATGTTATTGATGGATCTAACATCATGTCTTCTGACTTAGCAGGAAGCACTGGTTACACAACAACTTTAGCTTCTGGACCAAATAACACTAATTTAAGTTTGTTTTGGGATGGTACTTCTGGAGTAAAGTTTAACGGAATATCTAACGTAGCGTTAGCAGATATAAACACATCAAACGGAATTGTTCATGTAGTTGATGCAGTAATTGATTTACCAACAATAAAGACATTTGCAACCTCTAACCCAAACTTGACAAACTTAGTTGCAGCCTTACAATATGCTGATTCTGGAATGCCAACAGTACCTTACATTACTACAGTATCTGATGCTGAAGCTGGACCCTTTACAGTATTTGCACCTACTGATGCTGCTTTTGGAGACTTATTAGTAGAACTTAATGCAACAGCTTTAACAGACCTTGATACAGCTACAGTTGATGCTGTTTTAACTTATCACATAGTTGCAGCTAACGTACAATCAACAATGCTTGCTTCTGGTCCTGTTACTACTTTAGGAGGTGACATTACAGCAGATGCTACAGCATTTACTTTAACTGATGCTAGTGATAGAGTTAGTAATATAATAACAAGTCTAATAGACATACAAGCTACAAATGGTCTTGTACATGCTATTGACCAAGTTATTTTACCACCACAATAATATTTAGTGTGTTTACCTTAACATTTACCCTTAATTAATGTTATTGTAAATTTAAAAGCCGACTTAATATATAAGTCGGCTTTTTTGTATAAAGTATTAAAAAAATTATCCTTTTTTATCTAAATCTTTTTCTTCTACTAACTTACCATCTTTATAACGCTTCCAAACACAACATTTAACGTCATTTTTATAATGACCTTCTTTTGCTATTTGTCCATTTTTATTGTAAGTTTTATAAACACCATCATACTTGTCTTCTTTAAATGTTACACTTTTAATTAGGTTACCATTTTCTGCATACCATTTAGACTCTCCATCCAACAAACCGTCTTTATATAATGCTAATTCAGCAACTTGACCACTTAAGTAATAGACCATCTTTTGGCCTTCAAGTTTACCGTTACTATTATAATTTTCTTCAGTCATGACTTGATCAGAGTTTTTGTGGTAAATAACCCATTTACCAATATAATTACGACCACGCATTTTACCTTCACTTATCTTAGCTTTATTACTTGCTAAAAAAGTAACTTGAGCCACATCATCAGCCTTGTTAAAGACTTTGGTAGCTGTTAAAACAGCTTTTCCGTTTATGTTTTTATAAAACTTAAAAGTACCAACCTCTTTACCATGGTCAAACTGACCTTGATAACGTAAAACTTTAGTATTTTCAAAAGTCTTTTTCCAAGTTCCATGACGTTTACCATTATCATCAAACTGATTAAACTCCTGAGAAAAACTTACAGTAGTAGTAATTAAAACAATAATTAAAAGTGTTATTTTTTTCATTCTAATAAATATTATATCGCTTTCGCGGAAATCAAGCCTGTAACCTTAACGTTAATAAGTCACTTTTGTTATAACAAAAAAGCTGCCATACTAAAATATAGCAGACAGCTTTTATATGATAAATAAGAAGAAATTACTTTCTTTTATTTTTTTGTTGCATTTGTTTTTGCTTTTCAGCTTGTTCCATCATATCCTTCATACGTTTTTGAAACTTGCTTTCTTTTTTAGGTTTTGCTTTTTGAACCTGAATGTTAGCATGTATTTTTTCTTCATCTAAAATATAATTCTTGATAACTAATAAAATACCAATACTAATTAAGTTAGAAATAAAGTAGTATAAACTTAAACCTGATGCATACTGATTAAAGAAAATAAGCATCATTATTGGCGCAAAGTAAATCATGTACTTCATCATCTTAGCCATATCTGGCATCCCTTCTTGCTGTGGCGCAGACATTTGGTTTTGTCCCGTTGTTAATTTCATGTAGAAGAAAATAGCAATAGCTGCTAAAATTGGGAATAAACTAACGTGGTCTCCATATAACGGAATGTTAAACGGTAATTCTGCAACAACATCATAAGATGATAAATCTTCAGCCCATAAAAACTTTTTCTGTCTCAAAGCAAAAGCTGTAGGGAAAAACATAAATAAAGCATAAAACACAGGCATTTGTATTAAAGCTGGTAAACATCCTGCTAAAGGACTAGCTCCTGCTTTATTCTGAAGTGCCATAGTTTCTTGCTGAGCCTTCATTTTATTGTCTTTATATTTTTCTCTGATGGCATCTAATTCAGGTTTTAACACCTTCAATTTCATTTGAGATAAATATTGTTTGTATTGTACAAACGACATAGCAAGTTTAATGATTACAGTCATAACTATAATAGCTACACCATAAGGTAAAAATGAACTTAAAACACTAAATAAAGGGATAAATAAAAACTTGTTAATCCATCCAAAAATTCCCCATCCAAAAGGAATACTTTCTTCTAGATTGTTATCGTATTTTTTTAAAATCTGACTATCCGTTGGACCATAATATAATTTTAAATTATTATTTATGGCTGCTCCACTTAATGCTAAAGCGGTTTTAGTTGAAAATTGCTTAGTAAACACTGAATCTACAGCTTCATCTTCAACTAAATTTTTAGACGTGATTTTTACTTCTTTAAAAGGCTTATCACTTACTAAGATTGTACTAAAAAAGTGTTGTCTGTAAGATAACCAATCTACATCTTCTTCAGTTTCATCATCATCTCCCATTTGAGATAATTTATCTACATCACCATCTGTTTTGTATGTAAGACGTGTGTATCTATTCTCGTAACTTATACTTTGATCGTGTCTGTATGTTTTTTGTGTCCAATCTAAATTAATTGGATTTGAAGTATTAATTGCAGTTTCTAAACCTTGAGATTTAATGGTAAAATCTACCATATAGTCATTTGGTTTAATTACATAATTATATTCTAAAAACTTATTTTGCGCAGTTTTTAGTTTCATGGATACTATAGTGTTTTCACCACTTTTAGTAACTGTAGGCTGAAAATATAAATCTTTAGTATTTAAAGTACGATTATCTGTTGTTTGAAACTGAATGTTAAATACAGAGTTACCATCTTTAACTAAATAGATTGGTACTTGATTAAAATCTACAAACTCTTTAAGTTTAACTTCTGATAAGTGACCACCTTTTGTATTAAATTTTAAATCTAAAACTTGATTGCTAACCGTTAACTCATCATCATTAAATGTTGATGTTGCTGCTGAAAATGCAAAATCACCAATTTTAGATTGTAACGCTGCAACTTGAGCTGAATCTGTTGGCTTAGCAAAGTCTAAAGCTGTAGTTACTTTAGTATCATTTGTATTAGCAGTGTTAGCTTTTGCTTTTTTATCTGCTTCAATTTGTGCTTGTTTTTCGGCTTCTTGTGCTTCAATTTCTTCAGCACTTGGTTGGTTTTGCCACATCATAAACAATAAGATTCCGAATATTAAAACGAAACCTATTATTGACTTGACGTCTAGTTTTTTTTCTTCCATATTGTTTGGTTCCTCTTACTTATTATGAGGAATTATTATTAGTCAAATATTTGACCACTTTTAATTAGGTGTCAAATTGACACTTATTTTTTCTTACTATGCTTTAAACTTGCTTTTACAAATGCTACAAATAAAGGATGTGGATTGGCAACTGTACTTTTATATTCTGGATGATATTGTACACCTACAAACCAAGGATGAGAAGGATTTTCTACAATTTCTACAAGTTTAGTATCAGGATTGTATCCTGTTGCTTTTAATCCTGCTGCTTCAATCTGAGCTTTAAAAGTACTGTTAAACTCGTATCTATGTCTGTGACGTTCTTTAATATCTTGAGATTGATAAACCTTGTAAGCAATAGTATCTTTTTCTATATGACAATCCCAAGCACCAAGACGCATGGTTCCTCCCATGTCTGTAATGGTTTTTTGATCTTCCATAATATCTATTACTGGATTGGTAGTATCAGGATTCATTTCTGTCGAGCTAGCATCTGATAATCCCATTACGTTACGACAAAACTCAATAACTGCCATTTGCATACCTAAACAAATTCCTAAAAACGGAATATTATTTTCTCGCACATATTTAATAGCTGTAATTTTACCTTCTATACCACGTTCTCCAAAACCTGGAGCTACTAAAACACCATCCAAATGCGATAATTTCATTTTAATATTATCTGCATTTAAGTATTCTGAATGCACAGATTCTACATTGACTTTCACTTCATTCTCTGCTCCTGCATGAATAAAGGCTTCTAAAATAGATTTGTAAGAATCTTGTAACTCTACATACTTACCAATTAAACCAATTGTAATTTCTGATTTTGGATTTTTATGTCTTTTTACAAATTTATTCCAGTTTGTTAAATCTGGAACATCACTATTTAATGCTAATTTTTTAAGTACAACTTGATCTAGTTTTTCTTCAAGCATTAAATTTGGTACATCATAAATTGTTGATGCATCAATAGATTGTATAATTGCCTCTTCACGCACATTACAAAATAATGCTAATTTACGTTTAAGGTCTGATGGTAATTCATGCTCTGTACGACATACTAAAATGTCTGCTTGTACACCACTTTCCATCAATGTTTTTACACTGTGTTGTGTTGGTTTTGTTTTTAACTCTCCAGCTGCAGTTAAATAAGGGATTAACGTCAAGTGTATAACTAAAGCATTATTATCTCCTAAATCCCATTTTAATTGTCTTACCGCTTCAATGTATGGTAAAGACTCTATATCTCCAACGGTTCCTCCTATTTCGGTAATTACAATATCGTAATCACCTGAGTTTCCTAAAATTTGGATTCTATTTTTTATTTCGTCTGTAATATGAGGTATTACTTGAACCGTTTTTCCTAAAAATTCACCTTTACGTTCGCGATTAATTACGCTTTGGTAAATACGACCTGTCGTTACATTATTAGCTTGACTGGTTGGCACGTTTAAAAAACGCTCGTAATGTCCTAAGTCTAAATCGGTCTCTGCTCCATCATCTGTGACGTAGCATTCACCATGTTCATACGGATTTAGCGTACCTGGATCAACGTTAATGTAAGGGTCTAATTTTTGGATTGTGGTTCTGTAACCTTGAGCTTGAAGTAGCTTAGCTAAAGATGCTGCTATAATTCCTTTTCCTAAGGAAGATGTTACTCCTCCTGTTACAAATATGTACTTAGTTTCTGGTGTCATGTTGCGTTGTTAAACGCGAGCAAATTTACGATTTTTAAGTGGAACGTGTTGGTCTTTCTTGTTTTATTTTTGGAAGAATTTATAGCTGACTTATAAAATTAACTAAAGACTTAATATACTTGATCTTGTCGTTATTTAAGGCTAATGGATTATTAATGGTTTTATGTAAATAGTATTTGAAGTTTGGAGTAGATTTATAATATAATCCATTTACTGTAATTACTCGTATATTAAACAAGTCATATCAACCACAAAATAATTAAAAACAACACCAATGAAAAAACCACTTTTATTGCTTTTACTTTTATTTCAAGCTATTTTATCGGGACAAACTGTAAACTACACTCCTTCTACAGATATTATTACAAACCCAGAACGTGGCTTGCAAAAATATTCAATAACAGCAAGTGATTATGCAACAATTGATGGAGCAAATAATTTTTCGGTTACAACATTAAATAATTGGAAAACTAGTGCAGATAAAGTAACTGTTGTTTATCGTTACTTCTTACTTGATAACTTTTTAGATGAAGACATTAGCGCTACTTATTTAAATAATATACAAACCGATTTTGATAATGTAAGAACAGCAGGTCTTAAAATTATTGTAAGATTCTCTTATTCTAATGAAGTAGGTACCGAAGCTCAACAACCAACTAAGTCTCAAATATTAACTCATATCTCTCAACTATCTGCTATTTTAAACAACAATAAAGATGTTATATTTTCTCTTCAAGCTGGTTTTATTGGTACTTGGGGTGAATGGTATTATACAAACTCTACAGAGTTTGGGACCGACGGAAACATATCTGCAACCCAATGGGCAAACCGTAAAGACATTGTAGATACCATGTTAGCTGCTACACCAATAGAGATACCTATTCAGGTTAGATATGCTGGCATTAAGACAACTATGTATGGTAACACCCAATTAACAGAACAATCTGCTTACCAAAATACTGCAAATGCAAGAGTTGGTTTTTATAATGATGCTTTTTTGAATAATTATGGAGACCAAGGTACATATAATACTGATGAGTGTACTAACCCTGTTGGCAATACACAATACAATTATTTGTCTAATGAAACTAAGTATTTACCAATGACAGGAGAAACCAATGGATTAAATCCTTGTGATAATGGATTTAGAACCACAGGTGCAAATGCTATTTACGAAATGGGTTTGACTAATTGGACCACTTTAAATAGAGATTATCATCAAGACTTCTGGAATCAATTAAATACAAATGAATACAATGAGATCCTTAAAAATTTAGGCTACCGATTTGTTTTAAATTCGTCATCAATAACACAATCAGGATCTGATATTGATTTAACCTTAAACATTACAAATGTTGGTTTTGCTAGACCTTTTAAAGAAAGAAATACCTATTTAGTATTAAAAAATACTACAACAGATGACATAACTACTTATTTAATAAACTCGGATATTAGGACATGGGAATCTACAATTACAATTAATCAAGTTTTTAATATTGGTTTAACAGGTACTTTTCAACTATACCTTTGGTTACCTGACATTAACACGAATTTATCTTCTAATTCAGATTATAGTGTTCAGTTTGCAAATTCAGGTTTATGGGACGCTACAACAGGCTACAATAATTTGTTACAAACTGTAACTTTAAATACACTTGGAGTTGAGGATTTTGAATTAAATAATTTTTCAATATATCCAAATCCTGCTTCAGATTTTATAACAATTCAATTTAAAAATTCTAGTAAGGAAAAAGTTAAAATATATAATATGATTGGTCAATTGGTTAAAGAAACTACTATTTCAAATAACAAAAAACTAGATGTTTCTGACTTAGTAAACGGAATATATATTATTCGTTTAGCTGACAAAAAATCAATAACCCATAAATTTATTAAGCAATAATTAGCCTCAAAATATAAATGGAATAACCTATTTTATTGAAACTACTTTTATCTAACGTTTGATATGGCGAATTTAAATTCGCCATATCAAATGTTAATTAAAATCCTATTTACTAGGGTACTGCTTTTTAATATTCCAAATCAAATCTTCTAATCCATTTACTTTAAGTGTGTAAACGGTCTCAAGCATTTCACCTAATTTTCCTTTTGGAAAACCTTTATTACGATACCAAACAACATAATGTTCTGGAAGGTTTATTAAAAATCTATCTTTATATTTTCCAAAAGGCATTTTAGTATGTGCCAATTTTATTAAAAAATCTTTATCAGGCTGAAGCTGCATTATTATTTAGATTTAAATTTTGAAAGAACTAATAATTGCTTTGCAATACTATCTTTCCATTTTTTTTGCCCTTCGTAATTAATTGAATATTCACTTTCAATATCATACTTATTTTGCATAGCTGCTAACTCTGCATCTATAGTCGCATGAAGAGTTTGTAAAGTTTGTGGAAGTGTACTATGTGGTTGTATTTTAGAAATGCGTTGTCTAAACAATCTTGCATGTAACTCTGTAATATCAAAATGCAATTGTTCGTGTCCTAAAACATGAGTATCTACTTTATCCAATTTACACCAAGAATGTTCTGGATAAAAAAAGGCTTTAACTATAGTTTTAAAGCCTTTTATAATTTTATTTTCTCTTTGAATTGAATAGCTAAATGTTATTCCTGATGCAGTTACTGCTACAGCATCATTACCTACTATAGGTTTTCCTTTAAAGTCTGACCAAGTTAATCTGTAGTCTTCACTCCAAGACAACTCTTCCATTACATCATTTTGTAATAGCAAAAAACTGGCAACTATTAAAACATACTTGATCATAGGCATAATATGTAATCAACGTAAATTGACTAAAATTATTATTTTACCTCAACAATTCTTAAATCTTTGTATTGCACAATGTATACTGTATTGTTGTAATAACCTCCAAATAACTCCTTTTTATAAGCAAACTTATTTTCTACATAAGTTGTTAAAGGAGATTGAATTGCAGATAAATACAAATCTTTAGAAGTCACCAATCTTAACACTACATCCATAGTCAAATCAAAACCTCTAACTGCATAAGTAGATGGTGTTTCATGGTATAACGTTTTGTAACGTTTTGCAAAACTATTATTATCATCCTCACTAAATGACTTATTAATAGAGGCATAAGTAAAGTTTAAATTTGATAAATGCATATTACTAACCTCATCGTCTTCAAAAGCTTTAGTTTTATCTGTTGTTGTTAAAACAATTTGTTTTGTTGGTTTAATTATTGAATTTAAAACACTTGATACATTAGATACAAAACCTGCATTAGCTGTTTCTAAAAACACCACATTTTTACCTGGTTTAAGTTTACTTTCAATATCAGAATCCATAATATAATAAGCATCAGCTCCTGTTTTATATACTTTTCTTGACATAACAATTGATGCCTTAGGAAAACTCTTTTTAAGAGATGTTGCAGTTTCTTTATTTTTGATATCGGAAATAATTATAAAGTGAGATGTAGTATCTGCTTTAAAATACTCTAATAATCTTTCTTTTAATAATGTCTCTGATGGTCTAGACTGAAATACATTATCTCCTAGATTTACTGTTTTAGTAATAGGTGAAACTAGTGGTATATTTTTACTTTTTAATGTTGCTGCAGCAGAATTAAACAACTTTGAATCTACTGGTCCAATCACAACATCTACATCATCAAACTCACTTGTTTTTACTATTGAATTTACTGTACTTTCTCTTTTTTCGGTATCATAAACATCAACTTTAAGATTAACACCTAAAGAAGACAAACTATCTAAAGCTATTTTAACGCCTGAATAAAATTCTAACGACATGCTAACATAAGCATCTGTTTTAATTATTTTTTTAGCATCATAGATTGAGTCCGAATTAACTTCATTTAACTTAAAAGGCAACATTATAGCAACATGCTTAGTTGCTAAATCTAATTGACGTGTTGTTAAGTCAGACACCATTAATGAATCTACCAAAACTGAAGGATCTAATCCTTGGTTAATAGCTGTGATATTAGCGTCAAAAGGAATTTTTAAAACCATACCTGGTTTTAAACCTGTAGTTGCTAAATCAGGATTTAATTGTTCTAATTGCTCTTGAGTTAATCCTGTTTTTATTTTTAATCTATAAAAACCTTCTGCTGGTAAAACCGTATAATAACTATATTGCTCATCAACAACTTTAACATCTTCTACTTCTAAATTTGGGACGTTAACAATATCTCCTGGTTGCAATACTTCTGCCATTTCTGGATTTAAATCTTCTAAATCCTGAACTGTGATACCATATTGGTAAGCAATACGCCACTTTCCTTCTTTTGGTTTTACAGTATATTTTGTTACTGAGGATTTAGTAGTAACTTCTTTAGATACTTTATAAATCGGAATTTTTATTTTGTCTCCTTTGCGTAAACTGTTTGAGTATAAATCTGGATTGTGTTTTTTGATTTCTTCTTGTGCAACATCATATTTTTTAGACAAACTGTAAAGGGTTTCTTTACGCTTTACTTTGTGCGTTTTAAAACCTTCTAAAGATTTAACCTCTGTTACTGTTGGTCTATTTGGTACTAATGCAGCATTAGGAATGATTAAAACAGCATTAGGTTTTAACTCCTTTCTTGCATCCGGATTTAAAGCATATATCTGAGATTTTGTTACTTTGTATTTTGTAGCAATCTCTTCTATAGTTTCACCTGTTTGTACTTTATGCGTTTTATAATTTTGTGCTTTTGCGGAAGCACAGCCAAATAATACAATTATACTTAATATGTATATTAATTTTCTCATATGTTATTTATACGTTTCAAACTGCGTTAGCGGTTGTAATGGCATCCTTTTTTTTGCTGCCATATATGGCAAAAAAAAGATATAATGTAAAACGCGACCCTTGTGGTAACGCCCAAATTATTTTAACCCTAATCAAGTTTTCTTATTCCCACTCTATTGTTGCTGGCGGTTTACTACTTATGTCGTAAACTACTCTATTAACACCTTTTACTTTATTTATTATATCGTTACTTGTTTTTTGTAAAAACTCGTAAGGTAAATTTACCCAGTCTGCTGTCATACCATCTGTGCTTTCTACTGCACGTAAGGCTACACATTTTTCATAAGTACGCTCGTCTCCCATTACTCCTACACTATTTACTGGAAGTAAAATAGCTCCTGCTTGCCATACTTTGTCATATAATCCTGACTCACGTAATCCATTTATAAACACAGCATCTACGTCTTGTAGTATTTGTACTTTTTCGGCTGTGATATCTCCTAAAATCCTGATTGCTAAACCTGGTCCAGGAAAAGGATGACGTCCTAATAGGTCTTTATCCATGTCCATTGATGCACCTACACGTCTTACTTCGTCTTTAAATAAAGCGCGAAGTGGCTCTACAATTTGTAATTTCATGTAGTCTGGTAAACCGCCTACATTATGGTGACTTTTAATTGTTGCACTTGGTCCTCCTGTTGCGCTTACGCTTTCAATAACATCAGGATAAATAGTCCCTTGTGCTAACCATTTTACGTCTTGTATTAAATGGGCTTCGTCATCAAAAACTTCGATAAAGGTTTTACCAATAGCTTTACGTTTTAATTCTGGATCACTCAGTCCTGCTAATGCATCCAAAAAGCGTGCCGAAGCATCTACCCCTTTTACATTTAAGCCCATCCCTTTGTACTGCTCTAGTACATCTGTAAATTCGTTTTTACGTAATAATCCGTTATTTACAAATATGCAATATAGGTTTTTGCCTATTGCTTTATGTAATAACATAGCTGCTACAGAACTGTCTACACCACCTGATAATCCTAGAACAACTTTATCGTCTCCTAATTTAGCTTGTAAATCATCTACGGTTTCTTGTACAAATGCATTAGGTGTCCAATCTGGATTAACATTGGCTATATTAACTAAAAAGTTTTCTAGCAATTGTTTACCATCTGTACTGTGATACACTTCTGGATGAAACTGAATAGCATAAGTCGTTTCGCCTTCTATTTTATAAGCTGCATTTTGTACATCGTGTGTACTTGCTAACAATTTACCGTTTTCTGGTAATTGTTTAATGGTGTCACTATGGCTCATCCATACTTGACTTCCAACTTGTATCCCTTCTAAAAAGGCTTCGTTATCTTGAACAAAACTTAAGTTAGCACGTCCATATTCACGTGTATTAGATTCTGCTACTTCACCTCCTGAAAAGTGTGCTAAATATTGTGCACCATAGCAGACTGCTAACATTGGTTTTTTTCCTCTAATTTCTGACAGATCAGGATGAAATGCATCTTCAGATCTTACAGACATTGGGCTACCAGACAGTATTACTGCTTTGTAGTCGTCTACGTTTTTTGGCGGTTTGTTAAAAGGGTGTATTTCGGAATAGATGTTAAGCTCTCTAACTCTGCGCGCAATTAGTTGTGTATATTGCGATCCGAAATCTAAAATAAGTACTTTGTCGTGTTGCATGCACAAAAATAGTAATTGTGCGGAAAAATACTATTTAAGATATATGAAATTTACACTATTTTTTTAACAATTTTAATTTACTATTTCATAGACTCTAAAATAGCCTTAATATCTTGCTCAGTAGTGTCTGGATTTATGAAGCAAAAACGCGAAACTGTTTCAAATGTGTCTCCTGTTTTCCATTTTGTAGGTGTTACTAAAGCAAATCCCTTATCATGGTTAGCAAACGTCCAATCTCTGTAGTCGTTTGGTGTCCAACCTTTACGTCTGTATAAAACACAAGATAAGCTTGGCTCTCTAACCAACTCTACATGATCCATGTCTTTAATTAACTGTCCAGAGATTGATGCCAACTCCAAACCTCTTTCAACTGCTTGCTTATATCTATCTGTACCATGAGTAGCCAAACTAAACCATAATGGCAACCCTCTGACACGACGTGTTAATTGTATTTGATAATCTGTAGGATTAAAACCATGTGCACCTTCGTCTTTAAAAATATCTAGATAAGACCCTTCTTGTGCATGAGCTTTTTTAGCTAATTCTGGTTGTTTATAGATTACAGCACCACAGTCATAAGGCGAAAACATCCACTTGTGTGGATCTATAGTTATACTGTCTGCTTTTTCTATACCGTTAAATAAATGTCTTACAGAATCTGCTGCTAAAGCTCCTCCTCCATAAGCAGCATCCACATGAAACCATAAATTTTCTGCTTGACAGATAGTTGCAATACCATCTAAATCGTCAATAATTCCTGCATTGGTTGTTCCTCCTGTTGCTACAACAGCAAATAGACGTTGTTTTTGTTGTGGTGTTAATTTATCAATTGTGTGTTGTAGTGCACTACCTTTTAAACGGTCTTCTGTATCTACTAATAATACATCCACATCTACTACTTTAGCCATAGCTTTAATAGAAGAGTGTGCTCCAATAGAAGTAATAATTAATCCTTTTTGTGATTTATTTTGATCATTTAAACTACGCCAATATTCTCTTGCTGTTACAATTGCAGATAAATTTGCTGCTGTACCACCACTGGTAAATACTCCAAACGCACCTTCTGGCAATCCTGTTAAGGATACAATCCATTTCATAGCTTCGTTTTCGCAAAAAATCCCTCCAGCACCTTCCATCCAATATGCACCATGAATACTTGAGGCAGAAGTCACTAAATCAAATAAAATAGAGGCTCTGGTTGGAGATGCAGGTACAAATGCTAAATGACGTGGATGATCTATTTTTACATTAGCATGCATTAAATGTTGCTTCCATAGATTAAATGCTGTTTCTCCACCAATTCCTTTATCTGTAACGGTATCACCAACTAAAGCTTTTAGTGTAGCTGCTTTTTGTGGCTTACCAATAACGTCTTCGGTTTTGGAAATACGGTCAATAGTGTACTTCATGACGTCAAGCGTCATTTCAACTAAATCTAAATCTATTTTATGCATGGCTTACAATTCAACTATTAAAAATTCACCTTGCAAAGGTTTTAAATTTTTAATTAATTGAGGTATTAATTGGTCACCAAATTCTAAATATAATTCAGAAAAATTGGTGTTTCGCTCTTGCAAACTGTAATTAGGAAACAATTGGTATTGTAAATCCGTCATACGTTGTACTTGGTCTTTAAGTTTTCGTTTTTGAGCTGTAAGCAATCTTTTTTCTAAATGTTGTAATCCTTTAATTTGCTTTTTTTCTTGAGAAGCGACTGCACCAACAAAAGATTTATCTGTTAAATTAGCTAAATCATACAAGTCTTTAAACTGAGTTTTTAGATGTTGAATTTGCTCAGAAAAATCGATATCTATATTTGAAATTTCTCTTACTTTTTTATTAATGAAACTATCGCGTTTTAAAAATAAATCTTGATTAGAAATATTAAGTTTTTCTAATTTTTGAGCTTGTTGTTTTGTTTTTATTAATACTGAATTACGAAGTAATAGTATTGGAAACAACACATTATTAGCTTCAAAATTTGCTTTAAGTTGAAACCAATACGCTAACTCTCCTCCTCCACCTATGTAACATAAGTTTGGCAAGATAACTTCTTGATATAATGGTCGCATGATAACGTTTGGACTAAAACGTTCAGGATAGCTTTCTACTTCGACCTCTAACTCTGCTTTACTCCAAGTTAATGTTGTGTTTAAAACTTTATATATATCGTTTTCAAAAACAATACGCTCTCTGATGCCTTTAGTTATATAAAATAAGTTAATCTCTCTAGGATTAACTTGTATATTATAACATTCTGACACTAAACTTAATTGCTTAGATGTTTTTGTTACTGCGTCAAATGACGTGTTATTAAATAGCTCAGTTTTTATTTGAGGTATAAACAACTGTTTTAAAGCCCTAGTGTTAGCATCAATAATTACTAAACCATGCTCAGTAAACAAGGTGTTAGCAAGATATAAGGTTGCTTGTGCTAAGTTGCTATGTTTAAGGTATGCGGTTTCAAAAAGTTGACGTAATTGTTTGGCATTATTACCAATACCTAATTCTTTTGAAAACGTTTCAAAAACCTCTTGCAAACCATTTGTATCTAACTCACCAACTGCTCCACTTGCGTCTTTATTCCAACGTATTTTTTTTCCTTTGAAATTGAAATAATTGATTTCTTCAAAATCATGATCCTCTGAAGCCATCCAGTAAATTGGTACAAAATTATATTCTGGATACTCTAACTTTAACTGTTTGGTTAAATTAATAGTTGATATTATTTTATGCAAAAAATATAATGGTCCAGTAAACAGATTAAGTTGGTGACCTGTTGTAATTGTAAAAGTTTTAGCATCTGCTAATAACGCTATATTAGTATCAGTAAGCTCTGAGGTTTCAAATGCTTGATATTGCTGTTGTAACGCATTAACTAAAATCTCTCTGGATTGGTTAGTAAACTCTTGTTGCTTTGCTTGTATTTGTGCTTCAAAATTTTGAAGCTTAGGAAACCTGTTGTAAAAGGGTTTAAGCGTTTCAGCATCAGCTAAATAATCACATATCAATTTAGAAAAATATCCTGTGTTTTTAAATGGTATACAGTCTGTTGGCATAATTACAAAAATCTGACGTAAAGATAAGGCAGTTTAACCATTACTATGTCTTAAAATTAACATAAAACCTTATATAAAACTGTGGTTTTTTGAGTATTTTTATAAGGTTAACTATGTTATAAAATTACTATGAAAAAGAAATTACTTAACTACATCAAACTATTTATTGCACTTTATTTATTTGGATTTACAGTATTAGGCATCAGCCAAAACGTACAAGAATTTAAAGGTCAAATTATTGATAAAAATACTAATACACCTTTAGCTTTAGCAGATATTATTATTACAAATTCCAACATTAGTACCATTTCTAATAGTGATGGAGAATATCTAATTAAAGTGCCTAATGATTTATTAAACGAAAACCTTATTGTGACTTATTTGGGTTATCAAAAATCTGAAATACCTTTACAACAGTTAAAAACTAATCCAACAATCCAACTAAATCAAGCTGCAACAGTTTTAGCACAAGTAGATATTAATACACCAAAGGATGCCATCACTTTAGTTAAAAAGATGTTAGAATTAAAAGGTGACAATTACCTTAACCAATCTGTTAGTATGACTGGGTTTTACAGAGAAACCATAAAAAAAAGAAATCGAAATGCATCGTTATCTGAAGCTGTAGTCGATATTAACAAACAAGCCTATGATAACTCAAGAAATGATGGTGTTAAATTAATAAAAGCAAGAAAAAAAGTTAATTATGCTAGATTAGATACTATTGCCTTAAAGTTACAAGGAGGACCATTTAGTAGCTTATTTACTGATATGGTTAAATACCCAAAATATATTTTTGCTAGTAATGATTTACTTGAATATGATTTTACATTTGACAGATCTACACAAATAGATAATCGATTAGTCTATGTTGTTAATTTTAAACAAAAAAAAGAAATTTTAAGACCCAAATATGCTGGCAAATTATATATTGATGCTAACACTTTTGCTTTAACTAGTGCTGTATATAATTTAAATGTAGAAAACCGAGAAGAAGCCTCTAAAATGTTTGTACGTAAAAAACCTAATAAAGCAACTGTTTATCCAACTGAAGCTTCTTACAGAGTTAACTATAGAACCAAAAACGGTAAATGGTACTTTGGTTATAGCAACATACTATTAACCTTCAAAATTAATTGGGATAAAAGATGGTTTAATAGCAAATACACTTTAAATAGTGAAATGGCTATTACAGATTGGTCTATTGGGAAACCTCTAGTTTATAAAAAAGAATCTAAAAATTTAAGACGAAATAGTATTTTACAAGATGAAGCTTCTGGGTTTTCTGATCCAGATTTTTGGGGAGAATACAATATTATCGAACCTGAAAAATCTATTGAAAATGCTATAAAAAAGATTAACAAAACACTTAAACAGAGTTAATTTTACTGTTGGTGATTTATAATTATATCAAAATAATTAGTATCGTAAAAAGTTTTAAGTGTGTTGTATTTTTGTTCATCCGTCAAGGTATCTGACACTTTAAGTATATTTAAATTATGCTCATAAATTCGCCAAATTAACTCAGAACAGTAATGCTCTGTGCTGTCTTTATAGTTAAAGCTATGATCAAAAGGTAGATTTTTTTTCTTGTAATACGCTATTTGCTTAACAATATTTTTTTGTTTTACCGAGTCTATGTTTTTTAACCTAGTGACTAAAATTGTATTATCATGAGAATTATGCACAAACGAGTCTATTGCCTGCAAACGCAATCCATCTTGATTTGAAACACTACTTGATAAAGCATGCGCAATTTTTAAGGTATCGTTTTCAGTAACAACCATACCTAAATGTGTGACATCATAATCTTCATCCATCATTTTTAAAATCATGGTACTTACTAGTCCATAACCACGACGCAAAATGATGTCACCATCCTGTAGTTTTGATTTTTCAGCTAAAGATAATTTATACAAAAAAGACGATTCATACGGTTTGTTTGAATCGTCTTTTAAAAATTTATAAGCTAAAAAAACTAAGATTAAAACTAATCCTATTTTAATAGTAATTTTAAGCATTTATGTTAGTCTTCAGTTTCTACTTCAACTTCATCCTCTTCGTAATCTAATTCCGTGTTTGGGTTTCCTGTTTCTTTATTTTGATTACCCATTCCTTCTTTATTCATAGACTCTTTATCCATATTTACCAACCATTTTCCGTCTTGCTTTTCAAGATTTATTGGCATGTCTTGATCTTTTTCTTCTTTGCTACTTGACATTTTAACAGTACAAACAGCTTTGTCTCCATCAATTTTAGTATCTACTACTTCAAAATCAATATCTGTTTCTTTCATTTTATCTGCAAATTGGTCTTTTGCTCCAAAAGACTCTAACATTGTCAACATAGATTTTGTGTCTGTAGTCGCGTATTCTTTAGCAGTTGTAAAATCTCCAGAGTACATAGCTTCTAAAAAGTTAATTGTAGCTCCTTCAGGACCTCCTCCTCCACATGCTGTTAATACTAAAAAACAAGTCAGTAAAAGGGTTTTAAAAATTGGTTTTTTCATTTTTTGATTTTTTATTTTTGTAAATATACTTTTTTGTACTTAGTATCCAAACTAATTAAAAAGCTTAAGTTGTTTTTAGTTTACAATTTCACCGTAAAGATCAAAATCTTCAGCTTCAGTAACTTTAATTGTGTAATATTCACCAGTTTTTAAATAGGTTTCAGTAGCATCAATTAATACTTCATTATCCACATCTGGACTATCAAACTCTGTACGACCAACAAAATAGTTTCCTTCTTTACGATCTATGACTACTTTAAATGTATCACCTATTTTTTCTTGGTTTAATTCCCAAGAAATTTGAGATTGTACTTCCATTATTTGATTTGCACGATCCTGCTTAACCTCTTGTGGTACATCATCTTCAAGATTATAAGCATGTGTATTTTCTTCATGAGAATAAGTAAAACAACCTAAACGTTCAAAACGCATGTCTTTTACCCATTGTTTTAATTCTTGAAAATGAGCTTCAGTTTCACCTGGATATCCAACAATTAATGTCGTTCTAATAGTCATTTCTGGCACTTTTGCTCTAAACTGCTCTATTAAATTAGTCGTTTTAGCTTTTGTTGTTCCACGACGCATACTTTTTAATAAATCATCACTAATGTGTTGTAATGGTATATCAAGATAATTACAAATTTTAGGTTCACGTTTCATTAAATCTAAAACATCCATCGGAAAACCAGTAGGAAAAGCATAATGCAGTCTAATCCATTCTATACCTTCAACCTTAACTAGATTTTCTAATAACTCAGCTAAGTTTCGTTTTTTGTATAAATCTAAACCATAATATGTTAAATCTTGAGCTATTAAAATTAATTCTTTAACTCCATTGGCTGCTAATTTTTCAGCTTCAGTCACTAAATTTTCGATAGGTGTAGACTTGTGCTTACCTCTCATTAATGGTATAGCACAAAAACTGCATGGTCTATCACAACCTTCAGCAATTTTTAGATACGCATAATTTTTTGGTGTCGTTGTAAGACGCTCACCAATTAACTCATGTTTATAATCTGCACCCAATGCTTTTAATAATCCTGGTAATTCTGTAGTTCCAAAATATTGATCAACATTAGGAATATCCTTTTGTAAATCTGGCTTATATCTTTCACTTAAACAACCTGTAACAAATACCTTATCTACTTCACCTTCTTCCTTTTTTTGCATGTACTCTAAAATAGTGTTCACACTTTCTTCTTTGGCATTATTAATAAAGCCACAAGTATTAATCACTACTACATTACCTTCTTCCTCATGCACAACTTCTTTTCCGTTAGCTTTTAATTGTCCCATTAAGACTTCGCTATCGTAAACATTTTTACTACAACCTAAAGTTATTACGTTGATTTTGTTCTTTTTAAGTGATTTTGTTCTCATACCTCAAATTTGGACTGCAAAGATACTATCTAATTTTAAAATAACTGATATTAAAACATTTTGATTTATATTAGTAAAAAAGAAAACTAATACTATGAGACTAACCTATTTAACACTTAGTTTACTAATTTTCACGAGTTTAAGTTGCTCTTCTGAAGATGAAACTGTTTTAAATGAAATTGAAGAAACAGAATCTATATATTTTCCACCTTTAAACTCGGAAAATTGGGACACTGTAAGTCCATTAGATTTACAATGGAATACGTCTGCATTGACTGAACTATCAGATTTTTTAAATAGTTCAAACACAAAGTCATTTATAATTTTGCATAAAGGGAAAATGGCTTGGGAAGCTTATTTTAATGATCATACCGAAACTTCAGGATGGTATTGGGCAAGTGCAGGAAAAACATTAACTACAACTGTAACTGGTATTGCTCAAGACCAAGGATTGTTAGATATAAATAATAAAGTATCCGATTATTTAGGCACAGGTTGGACTAACATTACAATTGATAAAGAAAATTTAATTACTTGCACTAATTTATTATCTATGACCTCAGGATTAGATGATACATTAGGCGATAGTGTTGCTCCAGAAAACTTACAATATGTTGCAGACGCTAATAATCGTTGGGCATACCACAATGTATACGTCAAATTACAGGATGTTATTGCTACAGTTAGTAATCAAAGTTGGTCTGATTATTTTGATGAAAACTTAAAAAATAAAATTGGTATGTCAGGTAGTTGGTTTAATCTAGATGACTTAAGCGTGTATTGGAGTAATACACGAAGTATGGCAAGATTTGGGTTAATGATATATGCCAATGGAAAATGGGACAACACACAAATTGTGTCAGAATCTTTTTTAAATGAAGCGACAAATACATCACAAAGCATTAATAAATCTTATGGTTATTTATGGTGGTTAAATGGGAAGTCAAGTTTTCATCTACCTCAAACTCAGTTTGAGTTTCCAGGTGAATTAATTCCCAATGGTCCAAGTGATATGTACTGTGCTTTGGGTAAAAATGACCAAAAAATTTATATTGTTCCTAGTAAAGATTTGGTTATTGTGAGAATGGGAGAAGCAGCTAACGCCTCAAATTTTGCTTTATCAAATTATGACAATGAGCTTTGGGAAAAATTAAATAACGTATTTAATTAATAAATTTATACTCTATAAGGGTTAATGCTATATAGTCCATCAAATACAATATTAGGGCAGAAAAAATAGAATAAACAAATTGCAAATATCAAAGTAATTACCACCTTATTAATTGTTTCTTTAAATAGACTTTTCCAACAATACCAAACACAAAACGCAAAAAACGGTATTAAAAATATTAAAGGAAAAAGCGAATAGTAAATTAATTTTTCAGGAATTAATGGACTTTTTGGTTGTAAAAATGAACTTACAGCAAAAACTATATTACTACCAATTGCTACTAACAAATAAAGTATTACAAATACAGTAATGATTCTAAAAATTCGGTCAGAATTAAAAGTCATGTTTATTTAAAAAATGAATCTACAAACTCAAATTTGTTAAAGACTTGTAAGTCTTCAATACCTTCTCCAACACCAATGTATTTTACAGGAATTTGGAATTGATCACTAATACCAATTACAACTCCACCTTTAGCTGTACCATCTAATTTAGTAACTGCAAGGCTAGTAACCTCTGTTGCAGCAGTAAATTGCTTAGCTTGCTCAAAAGCATTTTGACCTGTACTACCATCTAAAACTAATAATACATCATGTGGTGCATCACCAACAACTTTTTGCATGACACGTTTAACTTTAGTTAACTCATTCATTAAATTAACTTTATTATGTAAACGACCAGCTGTATCAATAATAATAACGTCTGCCTCTTGATTAACTCCAGATTGTAAAGCATCAAATGCAACAGAAGCAGGATCACTTCCCATATCTTGACGGACCATTGGTACATCTACACGATCAGCCCAAACCTGTAACTGATCTATAGCTGCTGCTCTAAAAGTATCTGCTGCTCCTAGGACAACTTTTAATCCTTGTTTTTTGAATTGGTATGCCAACTTTCCGATTGTTGTAGTTTTACCAACACCATTAACACCTACAACCATTAAAACATATGGTGTTTTGGTTCCATCTGCTTGCTTTGGTAAAACAGGCACTATATACTCGGTATCTTCACCAGAATTTGTTTCTGATAATAATCCAGCGATTTCTTCTCTTAATATCTTATTTAGCTCGTCAGTACCTAAGTATTTATCTTTAGCTACTCTAGCTTCTATACGATCAATAATTTTTAAGGTTGTATTTACACCAACATCACTAGAGACTAAAACCTCTTCTAGGTTATCTAAAACAGTATCATCCACTTTAGATTTACCAGCAACAGCCTTACTAAGCTTACCTAAAAAGCTTGTACTTGATTTTTCTAGTCCTTTATCTAGGGTTTCTTTTTTTTCTGAAGAAAATATTTTTTTAAAAAAACTCATCTGTTTTTTATTATTTGGTTTGGTTGATTTATAACAATTATGAAGCCTAATTTTAATTACTGCTACATTGTCATAGTTTTATGAGTGTAAAGAAACGTAATATTTTAAAAACAAAAAAGCCACTTCCTGTTGGAAAGCAGCTTAATAATACTTTTAAGAAGTAAAACTTATTTCTTGTTTAAGAAATCTTTTACTAATTCTGGTGCCATAATAGACTCTACAAACATGTAAGCTCCTGTTTTTGGAGACTTAACCATTTTTATAGCTTTAGATAATCTTTTTGATCCTGTCTGTAATGATGCTACTGATTTTTTTGCCATTTCTGTATATTTTTTATTTCTTTAATAAATAAAGAATATTATTTAATTTCTTTATGAACAGTCATTTTCTTCAAGATAGGATTGAATTTTTTAATTTCCATTCTATCAGGTGTATTCTTTTTGTTCTTCGTTGTAATATAACGAGACGTTCCTGGCTTTCCAGACTCTTTGTGCTCTGTGCACTCTAATATTACTTGTACTCTATTACCTTTCTTTGCCATAATAATTATTATTTTTACCTTTTGGGTAATTATTTTACAAATCCGTTAGCTCTAGCTCTTTTCAAAGCAGCTGAGATACCGATTTTATTAATTGTTTTTAACGCTGATGTAGATATCTTTAAAGTAATCCACTGATCTTCTTCAGGAATATAAAAACGTTTTTTAATTAAATTAGCATCAAATGTACGCTTAGTTCTATTCTTTGCGTGAGACACGTTGTTTCCAACCATTGCCTTCTTTCCTGTAAGTTCACAAACTCTTGACATTACTATATATCTTTAAAATATGTTATTAAAAATCGAGGTGCAAATATACTAATTTTTTACTATCTGACAATATGTTTGTAATTAATTTTCAAAAATTTCTTTTTGAAACAACTCTAATGCTTTATTTACGGTTTTATTTATGACGCGTTCTCTGTGGTTTCCCATACTAAACTCAAAAGCTTGAACCTTGTCTTTTGTAGCTATAGCTATAAAAACAGTACCTACCTCAGCATCACTATCTCCTTTTGTTGGTCCTGCGTTTCCTGTAGTAGCAATTGCAAAATCAGATTTTAATTTTTGTCTAACATTAGTTGCCATAGCTTTTGCAACTTGCTCACTTACTACCGAATACTGATTAATTAATGTTTCAGAAACGTCTAAAACATCAATTTTAGTTTGCGTAGCATAACTAACAACTGCTCCTTTATAAAATGCTGATGCACCAGAATGAGATGTAAATTTCTCGGATAATTTTCCTCCTGTACAACTTTCGGCTAAAGCCAAAGTTTTTCCCATTTTAGCTAATTGTTTAGCAATTATAAGTTCTAAACCTTCATTATTATTTTGAAAACCAACAAATATATCTTGAATTAATGGTAAGATTTTTTCAACTTGTATCTCTATATCTTTAGCTAAAACAGCTTCGTCTTCACCTTTACCAGATAATCTTAATCTAACTGCTCCTAATGTTGGCAGATAGGCTAACTTTATATGTTTAGGTAATGCGTCTTCAATAGCTTCAATACGTTCTGCAACAACACTTTCACCTAAACCATAGGTTAAAATAGTTTTATGCAAGATAAATGGTCTTTTGTATTTTTCGGCTAAATTTGGTAGGACTTCATTATCAATTAAGGCTTTCATCTCATAAGGCACTCCTGGAAGTGATATAAACGTTTTATTGCCTTTTTCTAACCACATTCCTGGTGCTGTCCCAAAACGATTGTTTAACACTTTAGCCTTAGATGGCACTAATGCTTGTTGTTTATTAAGATCTGAAATGGGCTGATTGATGTATTTTTTAAACAACTGTTCTACATGTTGTAAAACTTGATTGTTTTGTACTAAAACATCATTAAAATACTCGGTTAATGTATGTTTTGTAATATCATCTTTAGTTGGTCCTAAACCTCCTGTAATGATAATAATATCAGCATTTTGTTCTGCTTCAGCAAAAGCTTTAAGCAAGTGCTGCTTTTCATCCTGAATAGAGGTGATTTGATACACAGATACACCAATTGAGTTTAAGGCTTTACCTATAAATGCAGAATTGGTATCTATGATTTGGCCAATAAGTATCTCGTCACCTATTGTAATTATTTCGGCTTGCATTACAATTTAAAATCTTGTATTATTTCTTTAGTTGTTCTATCTACTGCATCTAAAACGATTTGTAGTTTTTCAGAAATATCTTTATCTTTTTGTTCAAACTTACCCCAATCTTGAACTTCAATTAGGTCGTCTAATACACCAAGTTCAAATAAATCCACAGTAGGTTTCATTTTATGAGCAGTTTGATAGGCTAGCAAATAGTTTTCGTTATTTACTGCTATTTCCAACACTTTAGCATCTCCTGGCACTTCCTCTATAAATGTGGAAGCTAAGGCTAATATAAAATCTTGATCATTATCTGCTAACTCTTTAATTCTATGTAATTTGTAATGTTGTTCCATTTATTTTACTGTTATTGAAAATAACTCTTTATCTTCAAGAAATCCTTTTAATTTATCATTGGCAACTACCTTGCCAACTCCAGCAGGTGTTCCTGTAAATATAATGTCTCCAATCTTTAAAGTAAAATATTTTGAGACATATTCTATTAATTCGTCAATTTTCCACAACATTAAATTAGTATTTGCGGTTTGTACCACAGTTTCATTTTTTTCTAACCTAAAATTTAAATTATCAACATGTGCAACTTCAGACTTATCAATCCATTGTCCTACTACTGCTGCTCCATCAAAGGATTTAGCTTTTTCCCAAGGCAAACCTTTGTCTTTTAATTTTTTTTGTAAATCGCGTGCAGTAAAATCTATTCCGACACTTAATTGGTCATAATATTTGTGTGCAAATTTTTTATCAATGTGTTTTCCTAACTTATTAATTTTTACCAAAACTTCTAATTCGTAATGAATTTCGTTTGAAAAATCGGGAATAAAAAAAGGTTGTTTTTTTAAAAGTATAGCATTATCAGATTTAATAAACACTACTGGATCTGTAGGTTTTTCGTTTTCTAACTCTTTGATATGGTCTGTGTAATTACGACCTATGCAAATTAATTTCATATACTTATGTATTTAAAACACTGTTTGTAATTATTGATTGAAATATGTAAATCTGGTTAAAACTTATTATTTAAAGCTCTTAACTTAATTGCTGTTAAAACTTTTTTGGTATATAAAGGAAAGTCTGCATTTAGTAACCATCCAAAGTAACCAGGTTCTTTATCTAAAACCTCTGTAACTAGTTTTCCTTTATGTTTCCCAAAAGAAAACACTTCTTGATCTTCTTTGTTAAAACTAATAAAACCAGCAAAATCTGCAAATCGTCTACGCGAACTAAACTCGGCTAAAAACTTAGTGTCATTTTCAAGCTCGTCATAACGTTCTACTTGTGCTTTTAAAACCTCATAAGTTGCTAAGGTATCAGCTTCGGCTGTATGAGCATTTTCTAAACTTTTGTCACAATAAAATTTATAAGCTGCACTTAATGTACGTTGTTCCATTTTATGAAAAATAGTTTGTACATCGACAGCAACACGACCTTTCATGTCAAAATCTAAATCTGCACGCAACATTTCTTCTGCTAAAAGCGGAATATCAAATCTATTAGAATTAAATCCTGCTAAATCTGCATCTTTAATCATAGCGTTAATTTCTGGCGCTAATTGTTTAAATGTTGGCTCGTTTGCAACTCTTTCGTCGGTTACTCCATGTATAGCAGACACCTCAGCTGGTATTGGCATTTCTGGATTGACTAACCAAGTTTTACTTTCTTTATTACCATTAGGAAACACTTTTAAGATAGAAATCTCTACAACTCTATCTGAGGTAATGTTAATTCCTGTGGTTTCTAAATCAAAAAAGCAAATTGGTTTTGTTAAGTTTAAAGACATAAATATTATGGTATGGTTTATGCAAATATAATTTTAATCTGTTACTTTTACTTTGTAAACCTCTTAAAATGATAAGAAACCTAACTCTAATACTTATAACATTAGTATCACTAACTGCTTTAGCGCAAAACAATCATAAATATGTAAAGTTATCTGAAAAAATAACTGGTAAACGTTACGAGATTTTTATTGAAAATACAGACTCTATATCCTACGATATTTTTTTAAAAATTGAAACAAACGATTTTAGACGTAGTAGTGAGCGTCCAATTTTACAAACCATAGCCGGAAAAAGCAAGAAGAAAGTTTTAACTATGGTTAAACTTAACGGTAAACCCGGAAAATACACCTACATTTTGGTTGTAAATGAAGTCTCTTATGCATTAGAAGTTGATAATGACTATGAAATAATAGATTTTAAACTAGACAAAGAAATACATAATAAAAACGTTGTAATTTATACTAAAAATGACTGTTTAATATGTCCTGATGCTAAACACATTTTAACTAAAAACAAAATTAATTACACCGAATATAACTTAGATAAAGACACCACTAATTACAATAAAGTAATTAAAGAATTTAAAGCTATTAAGCCTAAAAGTGATTTTAATAAAATTCCTATTTTGAAGATTGAAAACAAATTATATAATGACATTGGATCTTTAGATGATTTTATAAAATGTTTACGTGAGGCATTTAATTAAAATTTAAATCAAAAAAAAAGCACAATCCTAAGATTGTGCTTTTTTAATATATAACGTTTTATTGTTTAGATCTCTCTGTTTTTATCCCAAGCTTCTAAATAGTCTTTAACAGCTTTAACAAATTGCCCACCCAATGCACCATTAACAACTCTATGGTCGTAACTGTGTGATAGATACATTTTGTAACGGATTCCGATAAAATCACCTTCTGGAGTTTCGATTACAGCAGGTACTTTACGTATTGCTCCCAAAGCAAGAATACCTACTTGAGGTTGATTAATAATTGGCGTACCCATAATACTTCCAAACGTACCTACATTGGTTACTGTGTACGTTCCTCCTTGTATATCATCTGGTGCTAATTTACCTTCTCTAGCACGTCCAGCTAAGTCATTAACTTGCTTTGTCATACCAACTAGATTTAATTGATCTGCATTTTTAATTACAGGTACAATTAAATTACCGTCTGGTAAAGCTGCAGCCATACCTAGATTAATATTTTTCTTTTTTATGATTGTATCACCTTGTAATGAAATATTCATCATCGGGAAGTCACGCAACGCTTTTGCTATAGCTTCCATAAATATTGGTGTAAACGTTAAGTTTTGACCTTCGCGCTTTGCAAAACCATCTTTAACTTTTTTACGCCAATTCCAAATATTTGTAACATCAGCTTCTATAAAACTTTGCACATGCGCACTAGTTTGTACAGATTGTACCATGTGATGCGATATTAATTTACCCATTCTGGTTAACTCAATAATCTCATCTTCACCAGAAGCAGCAATTGGTGTTGCTTTTGGTGCTGGTGCAGTAGTCTTAGCTGTAGTCGCACTTGGTGCTGCTTGAGCTTTTACTGGTTGATTACCTCTATCTTTTAGATAAGCAATCATATCGTTTTTAGTCACACGACCGTCTTTTCCTGTTCCAGATATTGCATCTAATTCTGATTGCGCAATACCTTCTTCTTTTGCCATATTTTTTACTAATGGCGAATAAAAACGATCGTCATTAGATGTTATTGGCGCAACACTATCTTTAGCAGTTTCTACAGATTTTGTTACTTCTTGAGCAGCAACAGGAGCTGCTTGTGTTTTAGTTTCGGTTTTAGGTGCTTCAGTTGCTGAGGCAGTATCACCATCGGTTTCAATAATTGCTATGGTTTGACCAACTTGTACAACATCGTCAGCGTTAAATAGTATTTCTACTAAAACGCCATCAACTTCACTTGGTACTTCACTATCTACTTTGTCTGTTGCAATTTCTAAAACTGCCTCATCTGCTTCAATAGTATCTCCAACTTCTTTTAACCATGAAGTAATTGTTGCTTCTGCAACGCTTTCTCCCATTTTTGGTAACTTAAGCTCAAATCTTGCCATATTAATAATCTAATAGTCTTTTTAATGTGTTGAATTGCAAAATTAATAAATAATAAGCGTTTTTACTACTTATTATGCATCATTTTGCAATATCTTAAAAGTGAAGCACTTCACCTCTACTTTTTGTGGAATCACTTCCGAGCATAAAATTAGAACTTTTTGGAATAATTCTAAAGGTTATATTTTTATTTTTTTCAGAATTTGCAAGCGTTTCAATTATTGTTTTAAAACTTAAATAGTTAGCGTCTAAAATTACTTGTGTGTTTTTTTTAAATGGTACTACTTCTGAAACAATTTGCAATGTATTATTGTACTTAGCATTTAATGCTTTGTAGTTTCGGTTGGAAACCAACACATGATTTACAGCTGGCTTTATTTCCGCGAAAGCGTTATTTTTTAAAATTTTAACGGTTTTTATACCTAACCAAACTAGACTATCAAACAAAATATTGCGTTTGAAATGCTTTTTATAAAAAATTTGCATGGCTCCATAAAAGCGTTTAGCATAATTAGCATCTTTTAAAGTACTTTCTCCTTTAAAATGAATCACTTTTATTGGACCATAATACATATTATCATGACCAGAATTGGTTATTTTATATGATAAATCTATATCTTCACCATACATAAAATAGTCTTCGTCAAAACCTCCTACTTCTTGATACAAGGCTTTTTTGACCATTATAAAAGCACCAACTAAAATTGGCGAAATACCTGTAGAGTTGGGTTTAATACTAGTTACATAGTAGCTTTTATCCAAACCAATCATTTTTTTTAAAGCCACTTTTGGTGTCGGAATATTACGCTTACTTTCTGGCAGAAAACCACCACTACCATCTATTAACCTGCAAGCAAAAAGACCTAATTGATTTTTAATTTTTGAAAAATCAAACAACTCTTCAAAACAGTCTTCTGGAACAACAGTATCTGGATTTAGAATACATAAATACTCTCCTTTAGCTTGTTGCACACCTATATTATTTCCTTTTGAAAACCCTAAATTTTGATTGTTTTGAATGAGTTTTACTTCCGGAAACTTTTGTAATACCATTGCACAACTATTGTCCTGAGAGTTATTGTCTACTACAATTATTTCGGCATCTAGGTTTGTTATTGCTGCTTCAACACTTTGTAAGCATAACTCTAGAAAATGGCGTACGTTATAATTTAAGATAATTACGGATAGCTTCATTAATGGCTTATAATTTTAATGAAGATTCAAACGGAATACGGTTTAAAATACTACGTCCTAAGGTAATTTCGTCTGCATACTCTAGCTCGTCTCCAACAGAGATTCCTCTTGCTATTGTAGAGGTTTGAATGCTATAATCTTTGATTTGTTTGTAGATATAAAAATTGGTTGTATCTCCTTCCATAGTTGGGCTTAAAGCAAAAATAAGCTCTTTTACCTTACCTTCTTTTACTTTTTGAACCAAACTATTTATATTTAAATCATGTGGTCCTACTCCATCCATAGGTGATATTTTTCCGCCTAAAACATGATACAAACCTTTATGAGACGCTGTATTCTCTATAGCCATTACATCTCTTATATCTTCAACCACACAAATTACATCGTCCTTACGTAATGAGTTAGCACAAATGTCGCATAAATCGTTATCGCTTATATTATTACAAGATTTACATAATTTTAAATCGTTGACCATATTTAATAAAGCATGACTTAAATTATGGGTATGCTCTTTGGGTTGACGTAACAAATGCAAGGCTAAACGCAATGCTGTACGCTTACCAATACCTGGTAATTGCGAGATCTCGTTAACTGCGTTTTCAAGAAGTTTTGATGAAAATTCCATAAGCTGCAAAATTAATGTATTTGATGCTAGTTTTCGAATTTATTTTAATCATCCATTCAAAAAGTTTAAAACACGTTTTACAAATCTTAATAAAGCTTGTACATACTAATTTTGTATTTTGGCTTCACAAATAAAAACTATGACTTCAATACAGATCCTTTTATTAATAGCTGCTTACTTTGGCGTGCTAATATTAATCTCTTATTTTACTGGTAAAGACGATTCTAACGATGTGTTTTTTAAAGGAAATAAACAATCACCTTGGTATGTTGTTGCTTTTGGTATGATTGGCGCTTCATTATCTGGTGTTACATTTATATCTGTTCCTGGTTTAATTGAAGGTCAACAGTTTGCTTACATGCAAGGTGTGCTTGGTTTTTTTGTAGGTTATCTGGTTGTACTATTAGTATTACTACCATTATACTACAAACTAAATGTTACGTCCATTTACCAATATTTAGAACAACGTTTTGGCACTACAAGTTACAAAACAGGTGCTTTTTTCTTTTTATTATCACGAGTTACAGGTGCAGCTTTTAGACTGTTTCTGGTAGCTTTAGCAATGCAATATATAGTTTTTGAAGCATTAGGCGTTCCGTTTTGGTTAACCGTTGTAATCTCTATATTACTAATCTGGTTATATACTAATCGTGGTGGTATTAAAACTATTGTTTGGACAGACACATTACAAACATTAGCTATGTTAACTTGTGTTATTGTTGCTATTGTTTTAATTGTAAATAAACTTGATTGGTCTATTACAACCATTTTTAGTCAAGAGGCTTTTGCTGCAAAAAGTCAAGTGCTATTTTTTGATGACGTTAATAGTAAAATATATTTCTGGAAATATTTTATTGGTGGTATTTTTATAACCATTGCAATGACTGGTTTAGACCAAGACATGATGCAAAAAAACTTAACTTGTAAAAACCCTTCGGATGCTAAAAAAAACATGTTTAGCATGTCTGTTTTATTAGTTTTTGTAAATATTATATTTTTATCGTTAGGTGCTTTACTATTTATTTATGCCGAGCAGTTTGGTGTTTCAATTCCTGTTGTTGATGGCAAAACGCGTACGGATTTGTTATTTCCAGAAATAGCCATGAATCAAGGTTTAGGTCTTGGGTTACAAATCACTTTTTTAATTGGACTAATTGCTGCTGCTTATAGCAGTGCAGATAGCGCTTTAACGTCGCTAACAACTTCTTTTTCTGTAGATTTTTTAAATATTGAAAAACTGCCTAAAATAGAACAAAAACCTTTACGTAAAAAAGTACACATTGGTGTATCGTTACTTTTGATTATTGTTGTTGTTATTTTTAATGAACTTGAAGGTAGCGTTGTAAACAACCTTTTTAAGTTTGCTACCTTTACTTATGGTCCATTATTGGGCTTATTTGCTTTTGGTATACTTAGTAAACGTAGTATTAAAGACCAATTTGCATGGATTGTTGGCCTAGCTTCAATTATAATTACTTATATAATCACAGAACTACCTGGAAACTTTCCGGATAGTTTTATTGGACAATATGCTTTCCATTGGGAAATCCTTCCGTTAAACGGACTAATAACATGTTTAGGTCTGTATTTAATTTCCACGAAAGCGACACCTAATACTGATTTGTAGATAGTAATACTAAAGTACAGGCAACTTCATAATCTATACCATTAGCTGTTAATAATTGATATAATTCAGGGTTTTCTGTGCCTGGATTAAAAATGACTCGCTTTGGATTTAAACCAATTATATAATCATAATATTCTTTTTGACGTGTCGGATTAAGATATAACGTTATTGTATCTAAATCTTGATATTGTTGTAATTGAATGTCAATAGTAACGCCTTTTACCTGTCCTGCTTTCATCCCAAAAGCAACTGTACTATGGTTATAATTAACCAATTTGCGTAATGCAATGTTGCTATATCTGTCAAGTTTTAAGGAAGCTCCTAGAACCAATGTTTTTTTATTCATAAATGTTAAAGTTTTAATAAAACGATTTTTTACAGTAACAGATTGACAATTGTGACGTCTTTATAGCATAACCAAACATCAATCAAATAATCAATCAAAACAATGAAAAAACTATTCACCATCGTATGTCTATTGGTAGCCTTTAGCATGCAATCTCAAAACCAACCTAATGTTAAACCAAAAATTGGAACTGTTACTGGTACTGTATTAGACGTAACTTTAAACCAACCCTTACCTTATGTAAATATAATTATTAAGGACTCTAAAAACAATTTAATTACTGGAGGTATCACAAATAATGACGGTCAATTTAAAGTAAACCAAATACCAGCTGGAATACACATTGTTAGTATTGAATATCTTGGATTTTTATCACAAACCAAAACTATTAACATCTCTAAAGACAATAAAAAAATAGATTTAGGAACTATAAATCTTGAAGAAGCTGCAACAAGTTTGGATGAAGTAACGATTGTTGCTGAAACCTCAACAATACAGCAAAAAGTTGATCGTAAAGTTATTACCATTGGTAAAGACTTGCAAACTGCAGGTGCTACAGCTAGCGAGATCATGAACAACTTACCATCTGTAAGTGTGGACCAACAAACAGGATCTATTAGTTTGCGAGGTAACCAAAATGTACGTGTTATGGTAGATGGAAAATTATCTAATATTCCTGCCGAACAGTTACTAAAACAAATCCCTTCGTCTTCTATTAAAAGCATTGAACTAATTACAAATCCTTCTGCTAAGTATAATCCTGAAGGAATGAGCGGAATTATAAATATTGTATTACATAAAAATACAAAAATTGGTTTTAACGGAAACCTAAACATAGGGTTATCCCATGATGTGGAAGCTAAATTTAATAGCTCTATTGATGCCAATTATAGAAACGGAAAATTTAACGTTTATGGATCATATAATAACAGTGTTGCAAAAAACTTCAATTTTGGAGAAATCAATAGAATTGAACAAAATATTAATCAAAATTTTGAAATTTTAAACAATAACAAATCTCATTTATTTAAAGTAGGCTTGGATTATTATTTAGATGATAAAAACACTATTTCAGTATTTACAAATCAAAACATATTTAATGGATGGGTTGACGTAGACTCAAGTATAAACTATTTATTTGATGCGTCTTTAAACGAAAGTCAATACACAAGAAGTGATAACGAAAATGATTCACAACAATATAATTTTAATTACAAGCATGATTTTAATGATGAAGGACATAATATTGAATTAGAAGTAGATCACAACACTTATAATGGTTTAGCCTTTACACGAAACAACTTTTTTAGCTCACAACGTCCTAATTTTATTGAAGATACAGATACAGATCGAAAAAGTAGTACTATTAACTTAGACTACAGCAACCCTTTATCTGAAACTGCAAAATTAGAAGTTGGACTTCAAGCACGATTATTTAATACCAATATTTACTATCAATCTGATGCAAGAGAGACCAATCAAAATGGAGATTACATACCTACAACCACAACTTTTGATTACACAAGAGACATTTATTCTGCTTATGCAACATACGGTAAAACATTAGACAAATGGAGTTACCAAGTAGGTTTACGTGCTGAAAATGTAACAGTAAACTCAGAAGCTTTTAAAGAAGATTTACAATCTAATGAGCAAACTAATATTCCGTTTGACAATGATTATTTTAAGTTATACCCTTCGGCTTTTGTAACGTATTCTCCTTCAGACAAAAACTCGTTTCAGGTAAATTACAGCAGACGTGTAGATCGTCCAGGAATTGGTCAAGTTAATCCTTTACCTGAATGGAACACACCATTAATTTCTCAATTTGGAAATCAAGAGTTACGTCCACAATTTACAAACTCTATTGAAACTAATTACACAAGACAATTAGAAAACGGAAGCATTACTGCTGGTGTATTTTACAGAATTATTGAAGACGAGATACAACAAGCCATACTTATTGATAGAACAGATACAAATCGTTTAATTTTTACAAACTTAAACTTTGACAACTCATCTGCTTACGGAGTTGAGTTATCATCAAACTACAGACCTGCTAAATGGTGGAGTGTTAATGCTAGTTTTGATTTATTTTCTCAAACTCAAAAAAGTGTAGCCGAATCTTTTGACAGTAATCAAAACATTGTTTTAAATACTGTACAAGTAGATAATGTTATGTGGAATGTTAGGGCTTTTAATAATTTTAAAGTAACTAAAGCTTTAAGTCTATCTGCTTTTGGAATGTATAGTGGAAAAAACAAAAACATACAGTTTGAAACTAATGACATGTTTATGGTAAATTTAGGGATGCGTTACAGCTTCTTACAAGGTAAAGCAAGCTTTAGCTTAAGCTACAATGACATTTTTGATACTATGTATGCACAATTTGAAGGTAAGACACCTTATGTACAAGTTGGACGTTTTAATTGGGAAAGTCAACAAATATCTGGACGTTTATCTTACCGCTTTGGAGGAGGAAACTACAGAGCAAAATCAAGAAAACAAAGAGATAATGACACTAAATCTGGAGGCGGATTTATGTAATATAAAAATACCTTCTAGAGGCTATTTAGTTGCTAACAAAACAGTTGATGGTTAGTGTTTAGGTTAGTTGCTAGATAAAGAAAACCCAAAGTCTGATCAACTTTGGGTTTTTATTTTTAACACATTATTTGGTAATTAAACAAGCTAATGTTAAAATAACGTTAAATACTGATAATCAGCGTAATAAAATTCAATTTTAGGCGTCTTAATAGTAACAAAACAGTAAATCGTTTTTATTTTTATTTGAATTAGTCTTCACAAAAAACCAACAGATTTATATAGTTAAGTTAAATAGTTAGTTAGTTAATAGAAAAAGCCAAACACAAAATTGTGTTTGGCTTTTTTAATTATATAAAATATTATTAAGTCTTGTAATTAATTACCATTTAATAATAGCACTTCCCCAAGTAAAACCACTACCAAAAGCAGCCAACACAACATTGTCTCCTTCCTTTATTTTACCTTCTTCCCAAGCTTCAGTCAAAGCTATTGGTATAGATGCTGCAGTTGTATTACCATAACGCATAATGTTATTATAAACTTGGTCATCTGTTAATTCAAATTTCTTTTGTATAAATTGTGCAATACGTAAATTAGCCTGATGAGGTATTAGCATATCAATAGCATCTTTACCCATTTTGTTTTTAACTAAACCTTCCATTATCACTTCACTAAAACGAACAACTGCATTTTTAAATACAAACTGACCATTCATATGCGGAAAATAGCTTTCGTCATTAGGATCATTATCAGCAATAATATCATTAACCCAACGCTTTCCCATTCCTGGTGCAACCAACACTAATTCTTCTGCATGTTCACCTTGACTATGTAAGTGTGTGGATAAAACTCCTTTAGTAGTATCTTCTTCTCTTGTTAAAATTGCTGCTCCTGCTCCATCTCCAAAAATTACTGTAACACCACGACCTCTTGTAGTTTTATCCAAACCATGAGAATGCAGCTCGCTACCAATAACTAATATGTTTTTATACATACCAGTTTTAATAAAATTATCTGCTACAGATAATGCATATATAAAACCAGAACATTGGTTACGTACATCCAAGGCTCCAACCGTTTTAATACCTAAAGCATGTTGTACTTGCACTCCTGGACCAGGAAAATACATGTCAGGACTTAGGGTTGCAAAAATGATAAAATCAATATCATCTTTATCTATTCCAGCACGTTCAATTGCTTGTTTAGCAGCTTTTACACCCATTGTAGCAGTGGTGTCACCAGAGCCTTCTTTTACCCAACGTCTTTCTTTAATTCCAGTACGTTCTGTAATCCACTCATCATTAGTATCCATCATTTTGGATAAATCTTCATTAGTCACAACGTTATCAGGCACATACTTACCTAAACCAATAATTTTTGAATTATACATTTAATTATATTTTTATTAATGCTATTGCTTCTTTTATCACTAAAGCAAATAGTTTCGCAATTTAATGCTTTCAAAAATAAAGATTTCACAAATTACACTATTTAATTATGCATGCATAATAACTAACTATTAATTGACAATAAAATTTGCTATAAGTTTTAACAAATCTATCACATTTACCAAAATAGATTTTAAGTAACTTGAAAGTTGAAAAATCAACCTTATTAAAAATGAAAAAACTACTTCAATTATTTGCTATTTTACTACTTAGTAATAGCTATGCGCAACAAAATTTAACGTATCAAAAACCTTCTGAAGAAATTTTAAAACTAGCAGATGCAGATTTAGCTCCTGGTGTACAAATTGACAGTAAAGGAGAAAACATGGTTTTATTTTATCGTAATCAATATAAATCTATTACAGAATTATCTGAAACCGAATTACGTTTAGCAGGATTAAGAATAAATCCTGTAACAAACATTGGAAGCAGAACAACCTATTACACTAATTTAAAAATTAAAAAAACAAAAGATAAAGACGCTAAGCAAATATCTGGCTTACCAGCTAAACCAAGATTATCAGGCTTTAGATGGTCTCCAGATGAAACCATGATTGCCTGTCTTAACACCACAGATAAAGGTGTTGAAGTTTGGATTTTAGATATTAATAAAGCATCTGCTAAAAAAATTACAGACGCCAATGTTAATGCTAATATGGGAAGCACATTAAATTGGTTTGAAGACAATCAAAATCTATTGGTAAAAATGTTACCAAGTGACAGAAAACCTTTAATAAATACCTCTACTGCTGTACCATCTGGTCCTACAGTGTCTGTAAGTGATGGTGCTAAAGCACAAAACAGAACGTATCAAGATTTATTAAAAACACCTAATGATGAATTTAATTTTGAACAACTTGCACGATCTGAAATTAAAAAAGTATCTATAAAAGGTAAAACTGAAACATTTTTAAATGCAGATATGTATCGTAATATTAGCTTTTCGCCTGACGGAACTTATATTATGATTACAAAAATCAAAAAACCATTTTCATATTTAGTAACCTATTCTAGGTTTCCTAACGAAAGTAATATTTATGACAATAAAGCTAAATTAATTTCTAAAGTAAATGATGTTGCTTTAGACGAAGTTAGACCAAAAGGTTTCATGTCTACTAGAACTGGAAAACGAAACATGACTTGGAGAAGCGACAAACCGTCAACCTTAGTATGGACTGAAGCTTTGGATAAAGGTGATCCAGCAGTTAAAGTAGATTTTAGAGATGCTGTTTACCAAATGGAAGCACCTTTTAATGCAAATCCAAAACTTCTTATAAAAACCAAACAACGTTTTTCTAATATCACTTGGGGAAATGACAATACAGCTATTGCTTATGACTATTGGTGGAATACAAGAAACACCAAAACCTATTTATTTAATCCTTCAGATAATACTAAAGACGCTAAAACAATAACAGACAGAAGCTATCAAGATGTATATAGCGATCCAGGAGATTTTGTAAGGTCTAAAAACAAATACGGTAATTATACATTAACAATGGATGCTGATAAATTATTTTTAATGGGTGAAGGCTTCTCTAAAGAAGGACAGTTTCCTTTTATAGATCAATATGATATTAAAACCAACACGACTAAACGTTTATACCAATCTAAATACACTGATAAACTAGAAAGCTTAAACACTGCTTTAGATATGAAAAAGGGAGATGTTTTAGTTAGAATAGAATCTAAAACAGAATACCCTAATTATTACATAAGAAATATTTACAAAGACAATGATTTAAAAGCTATTACAGATTTTAAAAATCCTTTTAAAAGTATAGAAAATGTTGACAAACGTGTTATTAGCTACAAAAGAGATGATGGATTAGATTTAGAAGGCACATTATATTTACCTCTAGATTATAAAAAGGATAAAAAATACCCAATGATTTTATGGGCTTATCCAAGAGAATTTAAAGATAAGTCAAGTGCATCGCAAAGTACAGCTAATCCAAACGAATTTGTGTATCCATATTGGGGTTCTCCAATATATTGGGTAACTAAAGGTTATGTTGTTTTAGATGATGCTGCTTTCCCAATTGTTGGTGAAGGTACTGAAGAACCAAACGACTCATTCAGAACACAATTAGTAGCCAATGCAAAAGCTGCTATTGATGCTGTTGATAATCTTGGATATATTGACAGAAATAAAGTTGCTGTAGGAGGTCATAGTTATGGTGCATTTATGACAGCTAATTTATTATCGCACTCAAATTTATTTGCTGCTGGTATAGCAAGAAGTGGTGCATATAACAGAACATTAACGCCTTTTGGATTTCAAAGTGAAGAACGAAGCTATTGGGAAGCTCCAGAAATATACTATAACATGTCTCCATTTATGCATGCAGACAAAATGAAAACACCTTTACTGTTAATACATGGTGTTGCAGATAACAACTCTGGAACCTACCCATTACAAAGCGAACGTTATTTTAACGCATTAAAAGGTTTAGGTGCACCTGTAAGATTAGTTATGCTTCCTAAAGAAAGTCATGGATATAGAGCCAAAGAATCTATTATGCATATGCTTTGGGAACAAGAACAATGGTTAGACAAACATGTTAAAAACAAACAATAAATCTCAATAAAAACGGATTACCTAAAAACCATTCAGCAAAACGAATGGTTTTTTTATGTCATCTTGTCACAAAAAAGGTCAAGTTAATCAATTGGCATTTTTGTTGTCTATAACAAAGCAAATAATAAATCTATTTTTTCGCTTAAAGCGGAAATTAAAACATAAACAATATTATCATGGCAAAAGGAAATATTAATGTTTCGGTTGAAAACATTTTCCCGTTAATTAAGAAATTTTTATACAGTGATCACGAGATTTTTTTACGTGAGTTAATTAGTAATGGTACAGATGCTACTTTAAAGCTAAAGCATTTAACTAGTATTGGAGAGTCAAAATCTGAATATGGAAACCCAGTTATTGAGGTTAAAATTGATAAAGAAGGTAAAAAACTTCATATTATTGATCAAGGTCTTGGTATGACTGCAGACGAGGTTGAAAAATACATCAACCAAGTTGCTTTTTCTGGAGCTGAAGAATTTTTAGACCAATACAAAGACAGTGCAAAAGACTCTGGTATTATTGGACACTTTGGATTAGGTTTTTACTCTGCATTTATGGTTGCAGAAAAGGTAGAAATCATCACCAAATCTCATAAAGAAGGGACTACAGCTGCACATTGGACTTGTGATGGATCTCCTGAATTTACATTAGAAGAAGCTGACAAAACAGATAGAGGAACTGAAATTATTTTACATATAGCTGAAGACTCAACAGAGTTTTTAGAAGAAGCACGTATTAGTAGCTTACTTTACAAGTACAACAAATTTATGCCTATTCCAATTAAATTTGGAACTAAAGAAGTAAACGATCCTGATCACACACCAGAAACAACTACTGATGCTGAAGGTAAAGAAACTACTGAGCCTCAGAAAAAAATCACTGTTGACAACATAATAAACAACCCTAATCCAGCTTGGACAAAACAACCAACTGAGTTAGAGGACGAAGACTACAAAGGATTTTATCGTGAGCTGTATCCAGCACAGCATGAAGATCCATTATTTCACATTCATTTAAATGTAGACTATCCATTCAACTTAACAGGTATTTTATACTTCCCTAAGATGTCTCAGGATATGGCTATGCAAAAGGATAAAATTCAGTTATATCAAAACCAAGTTTACGTTACAGATAACGTAGAAGGTATTGTACCTGAGTTTTTAACTATGTTACGTGGTGTTATTGACAGTCCAGATATCCCATTAAACGTATCACGTAGTTACCTTCAAGCCGATGGTGCAGTTAAAAAAATTAGTTCTTACATTACACGTAAAGTAGCAGATAAACTTAAATCTTTATTTAATAATAATCGTGAAGAGTTTGAAGCTAAATGGAATGACATTAAAATTGTTATTGAATACGGTATGTTGTCTGAAGATAAGTTTTTTGACAAAGCAGATGCATTTGCGTTATATCCAACTGTTGATGGTAAGTTTTACACTTATGACGAGTTATTTAACGCAATAAAGGCTAAACAAACTGACAAAGACAATAAATTAGTAATACTTTACACAAGTAATCAAGATGAGCAACATAGCTACATTGAAGCTGCCAAAGATAAAGGTTACGAAGTTTTATTATTAGACAGTCCTATCGTTTCGCATTTAATGCAAAAACTAGAATCTACTAAAGAAAACATAACATTTGCACGTGTAGACGCAGACTCTATTGACAAATTAATTGCCAAAGACGAAGCTGCAATATCTAAGCTTGACGAAGAGCAAACTAAAGCTCTAGACGAAATTTTAAAAGCTGCTATTCCTTCAGAAAAATTCATGGTACAGTTAGAAGCTATGGATAGTAATGCGACTCCGTTTATGATTACACAACCAGAATTTATGCGTCGTATGAAAGAGATGCAAGCATCTGGTGGTGGAGGTGGAATGCAAATGTTTGGTAACATGCCAGAGATGTATAACCTTGTTGTTAATACAAACTCTGACTTAGTAGCAGAAATTTTAAATACAGAAGCTAAAGACAAACAAACGCATTTAATCACGCAAAGTTTAGACTTAGCACGTTTATCTCAAGGTTTACTAAAAGGTAAAGAATTATCAGACTTTGTAAAACGTAGTTACGAATTACTAAAGTAATTTACTATTAAAAATATCGCTTTCGCGGAAACAAAAACCACCTAGAAATAGGTGGTTTTTTTATTACTACAAACCTAATAATACAATAAAAACAGCCAGATACATTAGTGATTTAATAACAAAAATTAAATCATTAGGTTATACTCAAAAATGATCGTTCATTTTTAAATTAAAAAAAAATGACTAACTTGTACAAGCTAAATGATAATTAGTTAACATGATAAAAACACATTATAGTTTCAGTTTGCATTTACACCTTACCTTACTATATACCAATACCATATGCTTAATTAAAGCAAATAAATGCTATTATGACAACCAATTAATTAACCTGTCAAAACCAGCAACTTTCTAGCTATGAGTACAATTATCATTAACAATACACTAATTAATAAAACCAAACTATTACTGTTAATTGCCAAAGGAAAAAAACTACAAGCCATAAAATCTGTAAGAGACCAATTAAATATTGGCTTGAAAGAAAGTAAAGATATTGTTGACAGATTAACCAACAATCCAGATTATTTTGATGGTAAACCTAATTTTATATCTACGGACTTGTCAAGTCCACTAATACCTGAAGATTTTAGCCAATTTCAAAAAAAAGGCAATCATATAATAGATGATCCTTCTAAAACTAAAAATTACGTCATCTTAATTTTATTAATTAGCCTTATAACAATGATGGTTTTATATATTCAAAAGTAAAATCGCGTAACTCTTTTTCAATTTAAACTATATTTGCTTAACAAATACTGTTTAATGTCCATTACCTTATTGTCTTCGCCTTTACAAGGCTTCACTGATTTTAGATTTAGAAATGCATTCCATCACTACTTTGGTGGTATTGATACATTTTATGCACCATATATTAGGTTAAATGGTAAATTAAAAATCAAAAAATCTTATCAACTGGATTTACAACCAGAAAATAACACCACATTAAATGTTATTCCACAAGTAATGACCAATGATGCTGACGAGTTTTTATTTGTGGTTAAGCATGTACAAAGTTTAGGCTATAAAGAACTAAACTGGAATTTAGGTTGTCCATATCCAATGGTTACAAAATCTGGTATGGGTTCTGGTTTAATTTGTAATCCGACAAAAATTGATGAGATTTTAAACAAAGCACATAACGAGAGTGATATTACTGTATCCATGAAAATGAGAATGGGTTATGATAACGCTAACGAAATTTTAGACGCCTTCCCTACTCTAGACAAATATCCACTTAAAAATATTGCGATACATGCCAGAATTGGTAAGCAATTATACAAAGGGCCTGTAGATTTAGATGCTTTTGAACGTTGTACAAAAAGTACCAAACATAAATTATACTACAATGGTGATATTACAAGTGTAGCCTCTTTTAAGACCATGGAAGCACGTTTTCCAGACATTGATCATTTTATGATTGGTCGTGGTCTAATTGCTGATCCTTTTTTACCAAGTATGATTAAAAATAACACAACCGAATATCCTAAAAACCGTTGGGACATTTTTAGCCAATTTCATGACACAATTTATCAACAATATGACGATTATCTGTCTGGTCCAACACCTATAAAAATGAAAATGTTAGGCTTTTGGGAATTTTTCTCTCAGTCATTCTCTAATCCTCAAAAAACATATAAAGTCATAAAAAAAGCAGGTAATCCAGTTAAGTACAAGCAAGCAGTTGCTACTATTTTAAATAATGAAAAGTAACATTTTCATTATTTAAATTATATTTACGGTAACCAACCAAAATTTCAATGCAAAATAATTACAGATCAAAAGCTTTTAAGGCCTGGCTTGATAAACTTCAACAAGAAAGTTGGCAATTAGAACTTATAATTTCTGGGTTTTCAGTTTATGGATTATCTCAAGCTTTTGACCCCTTAGAATTATACTATAACATTTCAAGTAACGAAGGCAATACTATAATATCTATTGGTATTGTTTTAATGTTATTTTCTTGTCACATCTTAATGACCTCTCTTTTATTACACGTTGTATTAAGAGGATTATGGATTGGAGCCTTAGGATTACGCTATGTATCTGGAGATATTGACTATAAAAAATTAAATTATAGACCTAAATTTGATCGCTATATAAGACGTAAAACAGGATCTTTTGACAAATACATATCTAAATTAGAAGATTACTGTAGTATACTATTTGCGACTTCTTTTTTATTGATTTTTTATATGTTATCTATTTTTATTAGCATTGGTAGTATTGTTGCCATTTCAATATTAATGATAAAAGATCATCAAAATAGCAACAAAATAATTTTTGTACTTGGTATTGGCGCACTATTTTTTGTTTTAATAGGCATGTTTTTAACTTTTATAGATTTTGTAACACAAGGGTATCTTAAAAAAAACAAATGGTTAGCTAAAATATACTTTCCTTTTTATTGGGTATTTAATTATTTAACACTTTCCTTTTTATACAGACCATTAGTCCATAATTTTTTAGATAATAGATTTGGTAAAAGACTACATTTTTCATTAATTCCATTATACTTTATTGCTGCAACCTTAGCATCTTACCAACATAACAGGTCTAATTATTTGAATACTAATGATGACTCTAATCAGTATATTGCTAACATTAATAATTACGACGAAACAATTACAAAAAAAGGTATGTTTATTAAAAACGCTTCTATACCTTCTAAAATTATTACCACTAATTACCTTCCCGTTTTTATTGAATATAATGAAGACATCGAAGACGCTATTTTTAATTTTAATAAAACCTTAAAACCACAATATGATAAACGTGGTTTAAAATCTGGCTTAAACTTTAGTTTTAATGAAGTCGTGAAAATTAAAAACATGGATAGCCTAAAAACAGAATATTTAAAAACATTGACTAAAATTTATAGTTTTAAAATAGATAGTATAGATTTTAACCAACCTGAATTTATTTACACAAGACATAATAACAACCAAGAAGGGTTTGAAACAGTGTTACCTTTAAAAAACCTTACTGAAGGTAAACATAGTTTAGACATTTTTAGAATTGAAAAGCAGGATAGTATAAATACTAAAAATAAGATAGTAACTATCCCGTTTTGGCATTACTCCAAGTAATTTAAAGTACCTTTGCAACTGTATTAAAAACAACATTTGTGAAAGATCTTTTACTAATAACACCACCTTTTACTCAATTAAACACACCTTATCCTGCGACTGCATATTTAAAAGGTTTTTTAAATACTAAAGACATTTCTGCATTTCAAATGGATTTAGGTATTGAGGTTATTCTGAAATTATTCAGTAAAAAAACGTTTACAAATCTTTTTGATTTAGCCATCAAAAATCAAAGTATTGTCACAGATAATTGTCAACGTATTTACACTTTAAAAGACGATTATCTTCAACCTTTAGATGCTGTTATTTTATTTTTACAAGGCAAAAATCAAACTTTAGCCAGACAAATTTGTACTACTAATTTTTTACCTCAAGCTTCAAGATTTAACCAATTAGAAGATATGGATTGGGCATTTGGTGAAATGGGAATGCAGGACAAAGCCAAACATTTAGCAACCTTGTATCTTGAAGATTTATCAGATTTTATTATTGAGTGTATCGACCCAAACTTTGGATTTAGTAGATACGCAGAACGTTTAGGGCAAAGTGCAAATGCTTTTGACGAGTTATACAACAGCTTGCAAAACAAACCAACAGTTATTGATGAGATCACCTTATCTATTCTAAACAAAAGACTTAAAACAGTAAATCCAAAATTGGTTTGTTTTTCGGTTCCCTTTCCAGGGAATTTATACAGTGCGTTTAGATGTGCCCAGTTTATAAAAGCCAATTATCCTGACATAAAAATCGCTATTGGTGGTGGTTTTCCTAATACCGAATTACGTGAAGTATCAGACACACGTGTTTTTGATTTTTTTGATTTTATAACATTAGATGATGGCGAATTACCAGTTGAGCTATTACACAAAGCTGTTAATGCAGCTAATCAAAATAAAGACCTTTATAAACAAGAATACAAACGTACTTTTGTTTTAGAAAACGGAATAGTTAGCTATAAAAACAATACTACAAAACCAGATTATAAACAATTACAAGTTGGTACGCCTGACTATTCTGACTTACTTTTAGACGATTATATTTCGGTTATCGAAATTGCTAATCCAATGCATAGTTTATGGAGTGATGGCAGATGGAATAAACTAACAATGGCTCATGGTTGTTATTGGGGAAAATGCACCTTTTGTGACATCTCTTTAGATTATATTAAAATTTACGAACCTATTGCTGCTTCACTTTTAGTAGACAGAATGGAACAGTTGATTGCTCAAACTGGTGAAAACGGATTTCATTTTGTGGATGAGGCTGCTCCTCCTGCTTTAATGAAAGCATTAGCTCTAGAAATTTTAAAAAGACAATTAACCGCTACTTGGTGGACTAACATTAGATTTGAAAAAAACTTTACTCAAGACCTGTGTTACTTACTAAAAGCCTCTGGTTGTATTGCAGTTTCTGGTGGTTTAGAAGTAGCTTCAGATAGACTTTTAAAATTAATTGATAAAGGAGTCACTGTACAGCAAGTGGCACAAGTGACACGTAATTTTACACAAGCCAATATTATGGTTCACTCCTATTTAATGTATGGCTACCCAACGCAAACTGAGCAAGAAACCATAGATAGTCTAGAAATGGTTAGACAATTGTTTCAGCTTGGTATTATTCAATCTGGGTTTTGGCATCAATTTGCTTTAACAGCACATAGTCCTATCGGTAAAAACCCATCAGATTATGGTGTTACACCTCATTATAAATCCATTTCTTTTGCTAATAATGATATAGATTTTACAGACAACACAGGTATAGATCATTCGCAATTTAGTTATGGGTTAAAAAAATCACTATTCAATTTTATGCATGGTATTGGTTTTGACATGGATTTACAAGATTGGTTTGATTTTACAGTTCCGCAAACCACAATAGCTCCTTTTTATATTGAAGATTGTTTAAATACTGAAACTATTTTAAACACAAAACCTACAGCAAAAATAGTTTGGTTAGGACATTTACCATTGGTTGAAGAACGCACAAAGACAAAAAAAGGATTTACCAATTACTTATTAGACTTAACGTTTCATGATAAAACGGAAACGCTTCAATTAACATTAAATAAGCCTGAAGGCGAATGGTTGCTAAGTACTTTAGAGCTTTTAAAACCGTCAAGCGGAAAAACACTTTCGTTTTCGACATTAAAAAAAGACTTTGAAACTAATTTAGAAAATTTCGAGTTATTTTGGTTCTCTAAACCCTTGCAAAAACTGAGAGATTTTGGCTTACTAATACTTTAAGTAAAGTTTATAATTTAAACTAATTGCATTAACTTACCTTTGTCTGACTATGCAAACTAAGTTAAAAAAACATCTTAAAACTACTGAGCTTTTCTTTAAAGGTTCAAGCTTTTATAGAGGCGTTGTATTAACCATAGCAATTGTTTTACCTCTAATTGTTTTAAATCTTTTAGACCTTTTTGCTTTTGCTCCAGCAATAGCTTTAGGTACTTTTTTAAATGCACCAAGTGACGTACCTGGTAGTTTAAGACGTAAAATTAATGGGACACTAATTAGCGTAGCATTAACTGTTATTGTCACGTTTTTAGTGTTAGTAACCAAACCTGTTTTTATTGTATTAATACTTACTATTGCTGTGTTAAGCTTTTTAATAAGTTTAATATCTGTGTATGGTTTTAGGGCTTCATTAATTTCGTTTTCAGGTTTATTAGCCATAGTACTAGCTTTAGCTGTAAGCAAACCAGATTTAAACTCTATTATTATACATGTTGGTTTTTTAGGTATTGGAGGGTTTTGGTATTTATTAGTATCATTATTATCCTATTGGATTTTTCCTAAAAAAGATGATGACCAATTACTATCAGACACTTTAGCGTTAACAGGTCAATATTTAAAAATTAGAGCTAAACTTTTAACTAAGCCTAACAAGCGTGAAAAGTTTTCGAAAAAAGCATTAATAATTCAAACGCAAATTAGCGAAAAACATGAAACGTTAAGAGAATTACTTTTAGAAGGTAGAAAACGTTCTGGTCGTTCGTTTTCAAACGAAAGACGTTTACTAATATTTATTTCGTTAATCGATATTTTTGAGCTGGCTTTAGCTAACACCATAGATTACTCTAAAATAGACACTCTTTTTGGTTTACAAAAACAACACCTAAGTCCTTTTAAAAAGCTTAATAAAGAATTAGGAAATCACTTAATAAAACTATCTGAATTACTAATAAAAAAAGGTGAGCTTCCCAACATTAAACATATTAATAAAATTACCGATAATACTGAAAAAGCTATTGAAGCTTACGTCTCTGAAATCTCATTACCACAGGCAAGAGATGGAGCTATTACTATGCGTAATTTACAAGATTATCAAAAGCAATTATTTCAAGAAGTTAAAGCTATAAGACGTGTATTAACTAAAGTTAAAAATAATGCTAAAGCATCTTTAGTAGTCCAAGAGTCTAAACAATTTTTAACTTCTCAAGATTATAGGTTTAATATTCTGCTACAGCATTTTAGTTTAGAGTCTCCAATGTTAAGACATGCTTTAAGACTAACAATTGCTATTGTATTTGGGTTTGTTTTTGGTAGTCTTTTAGACCTAAAAAATGCTTATTGGATTATTTTAACCATAATAGTTATTATGCGTCCTAATTATGGTTTAACTAAAGAACGCTCTAAAAACCGAATTATAGGCACCATAATTGGAGCTATGATAGCAACAGCAATAATTTTAATAACCAAAAACATTACCGTTTATATGGTTTTAGCTGTATTGTCATTAACTTTTGCTTTTTCGTTAATACAACAAAGTTATAAAATTGGCGCAGCATTTATCACGTTACACATTGTGTTTGTATATGCTTTAATAGAGCCCAATGCTTTTGCTGTCATTCAGTTTAGAGTAATTGACACAGCTATTGGTGCAACAATTGCTGTATTGGCAAATTATTTAATTTTACCAAGTTGGGAGTACAAAAATCTAGATTCGGTTATACTAAATGTTATAACTGCAAATAGTAATTATTTAAGGGCTACTAAAAACTTATATCATGATAAAGAAGCTAACACATTAAAATATAAAGTATCTAGAAAAGAAGCATTTATAGCCATGAGCAATCTTAATGCTGCTTTTCAAAGACTGACTCAAGACCCTAAATCTAAGCAAAAACAATCGGTTTTAATATATGATATTGTAACACTAAATCATACTATATTATCTGCTACAGCTTCTATTGGACGCTATATTTTAAATCATAAAACAACTCCTGCTTCAGAAGAATTTGATACTATTATAAAAGATATTACTACAACTTTAAATCAATCGGCAAAAACATTAGACAGTAATAAGCAAATTGTTGTTTCAGAAGAAAAAGAAATTCAACAAGCCCATCAAACACTTCAAAAACATTATGCAAAATTATCAGACAAGCGTGATAACCAAATTAAAGCTGGTCAAACATTAATTGACACAAAAACGTTACTAAACCTTCAAGAAGCACACTTAATTAGCAATCAATTATTATGGTTAAAAACATTGTCAACTAATTTAACCAAAGTAACGACTAAATATCATTCGGTTTTTAATTAACTTGCTGTTTTAATTCATATTATAAAAATATTGAAAGTCACTTTTAACGATCAAAAACATTTTATAACAGAAGCTATAAAACCACATTTAGACCTACTTGGTATATGGCTAATATTTATTGTTTTTGGAAGTTTCTTCATCTATTTAGGTAATCATATTGATCAAAACGGTATTGGTTTTTTAATTTTTGGCTATGCCTTTATAGTACTAGCTTCAGCATTTATGCTCTTTACTTTACCTTCTAGTATAATGTATTATTACGAAAAAGCTAAAGTAAAAAAATATGGCAGCTATACCTTTGCAAGGATTACCAATAAACGAATTGACGACTATTCTCACACTAACAGTTCCACATTTGATTCTTCCAAAACTAAAGTTATAAAAGAATTTTTATATGTTATAGAGTTTGAATTTAACTACAACAACACAACTTATATAAATGAATGTTTTTTTGAGCATAAAACTACATTTGAAGCAATTACACTTACGACAGAATTACCTATTCAATTTTTAAAAACCAATCCTAAAAAGGTTACTTTAAGACGTCGAAAACTTTCAAACCAATTGAACATTCCTGAAAAACTGTGTCAATAACCTACCTTTAAAAAAAAGTTATACTTACCCAAAAGTGTTGTTTACCATTTAAAAAGCACTGTTTACTCATTGTCTATTTTATACCATTACTAAGTTATATAAGTTTGATGTATAACTTAAAAACGGTATATCATGAAAAATCAAATTAACTTAAATATTAAAACACCTTGTCAAGAAAAATTTAGCAACTTCACTCCTACAACAAATGGAGGGTTTTGTAATTCTTGCACTAAAGAAGTGGTAGATTTTACAAATTGGACACCAAACCAAATTGCTTTATTTTTTCAAAATAAAAACAATTTAAATACCTGTGGTCAATTTAAAAACACACAATTAACAAACTATTCAAAACCTATTAAACAAAATAAAAAATTAAATTTAGTTAGCAGTATTGGATTAGCATGCTTAGCCTTTTTTTCCTTTTTTACAGCTCAAGCTCAAGACAGTAATAACATAACAAAAAACACATCCAAAACCATAAAACAATTAAACCAACCCATATTAATTAAAGGGACTGTTTTAGATGACGACGGTTTACCATTACCACTTACAAATATTATTTTAGAAGGAACAAACATTGGGACTCAGACTGATTTTGATGGTAACTTCACATTTCCTAATAAACTAAATAAAGGATCTGTATTAGTTTTTAGCTATGTTGGTTATGAAGCAAAGAAAATAACAGTAACAGATCCTGACAATAAAAAAACAGTTAATCTTGACGTAACATTAAACAATAACCATTATATTTTAATGGGTAAAGTAGCTGTAAAAGAAGTATTTCAATCAAAACGTAAATAATTTTCTATACTTATGAAAAACCTCCTATTAATAGGTTGCTTTGTTTGCGTACAAATATTATCTGCTCAAGTTTCTGATTTTAAAACAATAAATTTTACAAGAGCAGATAATATTGCCAAATTAAATAAAGGCGCAAAACTAGACAACTTACCTATCTTAGCGTATAATTTAACCCATAAACTAAATACTGATGCCGAGAAATTTAGAGCAATTTACTCATGGGTTTGTAACAATATAAAAGGGGATTTAAATCAAGATCAAAAGGTTAGCAAATACCGTAAAAAATACAAAAATGACAGTTTAACTTTCAAAGCGTGGAATGATCAGTATAAAACCATTGCTTTTAAAACACTATTTAAACGTAAAAAAACCATGTGTTCAGGCTATGCCTATTTGATAAATCAATTGTGTTTTTTGGCCAATATAGAAAGTAAAATAATTAATGGTTATGGTAGATCATCCAATACAAACACTGACACCTTACAGATTGCAAATCATGCATGGAATGCAGTAAAACTTAATAACAAATGGTATTTATGTGATGCAACTTGGTCCAGTGGCTATTTTCTAAACGACATATTTATAAACGATTATAATTTAGGTTATTTTTTAACAGACCCTAAATTATTTAGACAAAATCATTATCCATTAAACACACAATGGTTGTTGGACAACAACTCAAACAACAACGCATTTGTTGCATCTCCAATAGTATATGGATCCACATTTAAACACCAAATATTAACAACAAATCCTTCCAACTTATACACCAATGTAAAAACAAACAATGCTATGACATTTAGTTTTGAAGCCTTAAAACCTATCAAAAAAGAACAGATTAGTCTAGTTTATTTTTCAGGCGAAAAATTAAAAGCACTAAAAATATTTGATTTAAATATCCAAGGACAATCCATAGCTTTTAAGCATCTTTTTAAAACCGAAGGTTGGCATGACGTACATTTAAAAATCAATAATGATATTGTAGCAACATACACAATACAAGTTATGACTGAATAAACTACCTTTGTAGCAAATTATAACTTATGTCATTTAAAGACTTACAATTAAATAGGCCAATATTACGCGCAATTGCCGAAAAAGGTTACGATAACCCAACACTAGTACAAGAAAAAGCAATCCCTTTAGTACTAGATAAAAAAGACGTAATTGTATCTGCTCAAACAGGTACAGGTAAAACTGCTGCATTTGCATTACCTATTTTACAATTGTTATTTGACAGACAAGAAGGTCCTAAAAAAGGAAAAAAAATAAAAGCTTTAGTAGTTAGTCCTACTAGAGAATTAGCGATACAAATTGCCGAAAATTTTACCAGCTATGCAACTCATACCAATTTAACTAGCACTGTTATTTTTGGTGGAGCATCCATTGAGCCTCAGATTGAAAAACTTAAAAATGGTGTTGATATATTAATAGCAACTCCTGGTCGTTTATTAGATTTACATAAACAAGATCAAATTAATCTAGATTATATAGAAACTCTTGTTCTTGATGAAGCTGACTTAATGTTAGACATGGGTTTTATAGATGATGTCAAAAAAATAGAACGTTTATGTCCAAGCACTAAACAAACCTTATTATTTTCGGCAACAATACCTTATAAAGTAGAGCAATTAGCAAGCTCAATTTTAAACCAACCTAAACGTATTGAGGTTGCACAGAATAGTTCGACTTCAAAAAATGTAAATCAGTTATTATATTTTGTTCCTAAAAAGGATAAAATCGAATTATGTTTACACCTACTTCGTAATACCATAAAGGGTCATATTATTATTTTTAGACGCACAAAATATGGTGTAGACAAACTTGAAAAAACATTATTAAAAAACGGTTATAAAGCAGATAGTATTCATGGTGATAAAAGCCAAACTGCTAGACAAGAAGCTTTAAATAAATTTAAGAAAAAAGAAGTCAATATTTTAGTCGCTACAGATGTAGCAGCACGTGGAATTGACATCGATAATTTAGATGCTGTTGTAAACTTTGATCTACCAAATGTACCAGAGACTTATGTACACAGAATTGGTCGTACTGCTCGTGCTGGGCAATCTGGTATGGCTTATTCGCTTTGTAGTGCTGACGAGAAAAGCTACGTTTTAGACATTCAAAAACTAATACATTTACAATTAGATGTTATGGATGATCATCCTTATCCATTAGATCCAAAAGCAAAACCAATTGTACATAAATCTAAAAAAACAGGAAGTAAACATAAAAAAGGTCGTAAAAGCGAAGCCTCTAAAAAGAAGAAAAAGCGTTGGTATTAATTTTGCTATATTAGTAGTATGAAATTAAAACACCTAATCACATTACTTTTCGTAGTTTACTATACAAACAGCTATAGTCAAACCACTATTTTAGACAGTGTTTCTAAAAAAGGCGTCTCGTTTGCAACCATATCTTTTGGTAATGGTAACGGATTGTTTGCTGCAGAGGATGGTTCATTCTATTTTACTAAAAAATTATACTCAGATATTGATTCGCTTTACATTTCTGCTTTAGGATATAAAGACACCAAATTAGCAGCTTCAACATTAAAAGACACGTTATATTTAACGCCTCAATCTAACGTTTTAGACGAAGTAATTGTTACAGCAAAACCTACAGGAAAATTTAAAGAGGTGACTTTAAAACCAACAGATCATAATGATTATTATAAATGTTGGCTACCTACTATAGAAAGTGAAATTGCTGTCTTTTTTCCTAATACAGATGCAAAACCTAAGCACTTAACTAAAGTTTTAATTCCTATTAAAACAGAAGCTAAAGATTGGAAAAAAAGAAGCAAAAGCAAACAAGCAAAACGACCGTTTTCAACATTATTTAGAGTTCAGTTTTACGACAACAACAATGGTTTACCTGGTGATGTTTTAACTTATGAAAAAGCTGTTTTTATAGCAACCGAAAATACTAAACCTGTATTTGAATTTGACGTTTCTGGTTTTGATATCTTTGTGCCTAAAGAGGGAATTTATGTTTCTGTTCAAGTATTAGGTTTTACAGATAAAAACGGAAAATTATTACCCAATAAAAAATACAAAGAAATCAAAACTAGACGTGGTATTGTAAAAGTATCCACAACATTTAGACCTTTATTACCTTTTACAGATCAAATTAATCAAAAAAAAACCTTTGTAAAACGTGTGTTTCATAACAATGGACAATGGGTTTTATTTGATAAACAAAACATCAATAATTCAAACCTTTTAAACGCTGGTTTAAATAACTACGGAATGGGTTTAAAAATGGCTGTTTATAAAGAATAATAGTTTTATTCGACTCTTTATCCGACAAAAAAAGCACCTTATTCAGTTTTAATCAAAATTAGCATTTTGAGTGTTGTCCATTCATAATTTTATAGTATTTTTAGTACGCAATCTAATATAAATGAAGGAGAGCCTTATATGATAGAAATTGATATTGAAAAAGAAAATGCTGAAATAGCAAAAGCATACAAACATTTACTAAAAGTAAGTTATCGCACCTTGTCTGACGATGACAAAAAACTAATTAGAAAAGCGTTTGATGTTGCTGTTGAAGCACATAGCCATCAACGCAGAAAAAGTGGAGAAGCCTATATTTTTCACCCTATTGCTGTGGCTAAAATTGTAGCAGAACAAATCGGATTAGATGCAACTTCAATTGCAGCTGCATTGCTTCATGATGTGGTAGAAGATAACGAAGAGTATTCAATTAAAGATATTGAAAATTTGTTTGGTACAACCGTTGCCAAAATTGTAGACGGATTAACAAAAATTTCATCTTTAAGCAAAGAAAAAGACATGGATGTGTCTTTACAAGCTGAAAACTTCAGAAAAATGCTATTAACTTTAAATGATGACGTTAGAGTTATTATTATAAAAATAGCAGACCGTTTGCATAATATGCAAACTATGGACAGCATGCGTCCTGATAAACAAGAAAAAATTGCTTCAGAAACCTTATACATTTATGCACCTTTAGCACACAGAATTGGGTTATACAATATTAAAACCGAACTTGAAGACCTTGGTCTAAAATATACAGAACCTGACACTTACAACGACATTCTTAATAAAATAAAAGAAAGTAAAGAGCAGCAAGATGCGTATATAGACGAGTTTAATGAAGTTATCAAAACCTCTTTAGATAAAGAAGGTTTAAATTACAGTATCAAAGGAAGACCAAAATCTATTTTTTCGATAAAACGAAAAATGGCCAAACAAGGTGTGACTTTTGATGAAGTTTACGACAAGTTTGCTGTAAGAATTATTTACAAAAGTGATCGAAACAACGAAAAGTTTTTAGCCTGGAAAATATACTCTATAGTAACCGATCACTTCAGACCAAATCCAACCAGATTACGCGACTGGATATCATCACCTAAATCTACAGGTTATGAAGCATTACACATTACTGTAATGGGTCCAAAAGGACGATGGGTAGAAGTACAAGTGCGTAGTGAGCGCATGAATGAAATTGCCGAAAAAGGCTACGCTGCACACTATAAATATAAAAACGCAGATGATAAAGAAGATAATTTAGACATTTGGATTAATCGTCTACAAGAAGCTTTAGAAAATGCATCCACAAATGCAGTAGATTTTGTAGAGCAGTTTAAACTAAATTTATATTCAAAAGAAATTTTTGTTTTTACACCTAAAGGAGAGTTAAAATCTTTACCAAAAGGAGCTACTCCTTTAGACTTTGCTTTTAATATACATACAGAAGTTGGACGTAAAACTAGAGGAGCAAAAGTAAACGGAAAATTGGTTCCGTTAAGTCATACTTTAAAAAGTGGAGATCAAGTTGAGATCATAACTTCAGAGAGTGCAAAACCAAATCCAAACTGGTTAGATTATGCAACCACAGCAAGAGCAAGAGGTAAAATAAAATCGTTGTTAAAAGAAGAAACTAAAGCAATTGCTGCAGATGGTAAAGAAATTTTAAGACGAAAATTGAAGCAACTAAAAATTACTTTAAACGAAAAAGCAGTAAATGAAATGGTCAGCCATTTTAATTTAAAAACAAGCTTAGATTTATTCTATCGTGTCGGTACAGGAAACATTGATAATACCATGTTAAAAGAATATGCAGCTTCAAGAAGTAATGCATTAGTAAGTTTCCTAAAAAGTAAAATGAACCGAAAACCAGGTACCAATCCTGATGATATTAATAAAGACGAAATCACTAACAAATATGATTTATTAGTCTTTGGTAAAGAAGAAGAAAGATTAGATTATAAATTAGCAAATTGTTGTAATCCAATACCTGGAGATTCTGTTTTTGGATTTATAACTATAAATGACGGAATTAAAGTTCATAAAAAAAACTGTCCAAATGCTTTAAGTTTGCAATCCAATTACGCATATCGTATCATGCAAGCAAAATGGATAGACTCGTCTCAACAAGAATTTGCTGCACAAATTAGATTATCTGGAATTGATAATTTAGGACTGGTTAATGACATTACTAAAGTTATATCTTCAAACATGCATGTTAACATGAATAGCTTAAGTTTTCAAAGTGATGATGGTGTATTTAAAGGTAAAATTAACGTTATTGTTCGCAATAAAACCATGCTTAAAAAGTTAATAGATAATCTTAAAAAAATTAACGGAATTGATAAAGTTAGCAGGATTTAAAGCTAAGTTGTTAATAAGTGTCTAATAACACGTTAGTCAAATTACCATTTTTATGAGTTTAACCTCAAAAAAAGATGTAAATTTGCGTGGTATTTATGAGTGGAAAAACAGATATAAAAAATCAAGAGATAGTAAAAAACGTCTTCACCTCTTTTTTAGAAGACAATGGTCATAGAAAAACACCAGAACGCTACGCTATACTTCAAGAAATCTATTCAAATTCAGAGCATTTTGATATAGAATCTTTATATGATAATATGAAGAAAAAAAAGTATCGTGTTAGTCGTGCTACGTTATACAATACCATTGAATTACTATTAGATTGCGGATTGGTAAGAAAACATCAATTTGGCAAAAATCAAGCACATTACGAAAAATCTTATTTTGACAAGCAACATGACCATGTCATATTGCAAGATACAGGAGAAGTTATTGAGTTTTGTGACCCAAGAATTCAGGCAATAAAAAAAACAATCGAAGAAGTTTTTGATATCGAAATATCGAAGCATTCATTATACTTTTACGGTAACCGAAAAAAAAATAATAACAACACAACTAACTAAAAATGGCAGTAGATTTACTACTTGGTTTACAATGGGGAGATGAAGGCAAAGGAAAAATTGTCGATGTATTAACCTCTAAATACAATATTATAGCACGTTTTCAAGGTGGTCCAAATGCAGGACACACATTGGTTTTTAACGGTAAAAAACATGTGCTACATACTATTCCTTCAGGAATTTTTCATGACGAAGCAACAAATCTTGTTGGTAACGGAGTGGTTATTGATCCTGTAATTTTTAAAAAAGAATTAGATAAGCTTGAAGAGCAAGATGTAGATTATAGAAAATCACTTCTTATTTCGCGTAAAGCTCATATTATTTTACCAACGCATCGTTTATTAGATGCTGCAAGTGAGACTGCTAAAGGTAAAGCAAAAATTGGATCTACTTTAAAAGGTATTGGACCAACTTACATGGACAAAACTGGTCGTAATGGTTTACGTGTAGGAGATTTAGAGTTAGACACATGGAAAGATAAATATCGCGCATTAGCAGATAAGCACGAGTCTATGATTGACTTTTATAATGTAGATATACAGTACAATTTAAAAGAATTAGAAACTGAATTTTTTGAAGCTGTCAAAGTTTTAAAATCTTTAAAGTTTATTGACTCTGAAGAATACATTTACCAAGCTCAAAAATCTGGACAATCAATCTTAGCAGAAGGTGCACAGGGATCTTTATTAGATATTGATTTTGGAACCTATCCATTTGTAACGTCTAGTAACACAACAGCAGCAGGAGCTTGTACTGGTTTAGGTGTTGCACCAAACAAAATCGGTGAAGTATTTGGTATTTTTAAAGCATATACAACACGTGTAGGATCCGGACCTTTTCCAACAGAATTATTTGATGTTGATGGAGAAACTATGGCTAAAGTTGGTCATGAGTTTGGAGCAACAACAGGACGTCCAAGACGTTGTGGTTGGTTAGATTTAGTAGCCCTTAAATATGCTTGTCAAGTTAATGGTGTGACTCAATTAATGATGATGAAAGCAGATGTTTTATCTGGTTTTAAAACATTAAAAGTTGCTACTGGTTACAAGTATAAAGGAGAAACAATCACTCATTTACCATATAATATCGAACCTGAAAATGTAGAACCTATTTATTCTGATTTTAAAGGTTGGTCTGAAGATTTAACAGAAATGTCTGAAGCTTCAACATTACCATCAGAACTTAATGACTACATTGACTTCTTAGAAAAAGAATTAGAAATTCCTATTACAATAGTATCTGTTGGACCTGACAGAAAACAAACTATTTTTAGATAATTACTTATCTAATATCAAAATACAAACCTGCTATTATATTGAATAGCAGGTTTTTTCATCTTAAATAAATATTAATACATAATAGTAAGTCTATTAAATCGTTATTTTTGTGATAAACACGTATATCTTGAAATTTAATACATACTCAACCATTATTTTAATTGCTATGTTATTCTCACAGTTAGGAATAGCGCAAGAAAAACACATATTAATTAAAGACTCAGGAGCTTTTGGTGATATTGACGAAGTTAACCATCCTGGAGCTAGTATATTAACACGAAGTGACCAAGGACAAGTACACATCTACCATGATGGTATTGATATGTTTTGCGATAAAGCTATCTTTTATGGTAAAGAAGATTTTGTCGAGGCTTATGGGAATGTAAACATGAAGCAAGGTGACACTATTAATTTGACCTCTAAATATGTTGAATATTCGGGTAAAACACAATTAGCTTTTGCTAGTGGAGACGTCGTTTTAACGGACCCTCAATCCACAATAACTACAGATACTTTATATTTTAATAGAGCAAATCAAGAATCATACTACAGAACTGGAGGAAAAGTAGTCAGAGACTCTTCAGGAACAATCACAAGTCGTATTGGTCGTTACTATATGAACCAAAAAAAATATCGTTTTGTAGATAGTGTAAGATTAGTAAATCCCGAATATGAATTAAACACAAAAACGTTAGACTACTTCTCTGATAATGGTCATGCATACATGTATGGACCGTCAACAATTGTTGGAGATAGCAGTAAAATATATAGCGAACGTGGTTTTTATAATACCACTAATGACACTGGATATTTTGTAAGAAAATCAAGAATAGATTATGATAATCGAGTTATTGAAGGTGATAGCTTATACTTTGACAGAAATAAAAACTTCGCATCTGCAACAAATAATATTGTAGTTACAGACACAATAAACAGTAGTATTATCAAGGGACATTATGCAGAAGTCTATCGTGCAAAAGACTCTGTGTATATTACTAAACGTGCTTTAGCCATTACAACTCAAGAAACGGATAGCATTTATATGCACGCAGATACACTTATGGTTACAGGAAAACCAGAACATCGTATTACTAGAGGCTACTACAATGGTAAAGTTTACAAATCAGATATTAGTGCTAAAGCAGATTCAATACATGCAGATCACAAGACAGGATTAACACAATTAATTAATTTAAAACGATTAAATAAAGGTGATGCCTTTTCAGTTGCCAGAAGACCTATTCTTTGGAATCTTGACAATCAAATGACTGGTGATACCATTCATTTAAAATCTAATCCTAAAACCGAGAAATTAGATTCGCTAATTGTATTTAACAATGCCTTTTTAATTAGTAAAGACACGATTAGTGAAGATGCCTACAACCAAATTTCAGGAAAAGTATTAATCGGACTTTTTGACGATAATAATGATATCAAACAAGTTGATATCTTAAAAAATGCAGAATCCATCAACTATAGTCGAAATGATGATAACGAATTAATAGGTATTGAAAAATCTAAATCTGCTGATATTCTTATTTTATTTGAAGCTAAAGAAGTTATAGAATTAAGAAAAATCACACAATTTGAAGGTAAATTATATACAGAAGAAGATTTGCCAAAAAACGCAAGAAAACTAAGAGGCTTTGATTGGCGTGATGACGAAAGACCAAAATCAGTTGAAGATTTGTTTAAAGACGATCCACCTCTTAATTTACCAACCATAAAAGGCTTAGAACCTTATAAAGCTGATGAAGAGTTTTTTGGAGACGCATTACTTGATCGTGTAAATAAAGCAGATCAAGAAGCGGAAAATAAAAAATTAAACAAAAAAGATCAGGCTCCAAAAGCCTCTAGAACAATACCCAAGAAATTTTTAAAGCCTTTAATAGCGCCTAAAAAAGAATAATAATATCATTTGAAATCAGAATTTTTAAAATACCAAGCTCAAACATCACCTTATCCTTTGGCGCTAGAAATTTCTCATGCTAAAGGAAGCTATATTTACGATACTAACAAAAAAGCTTATCTAGATTTTGTTGCTGGTGTCTCTGCTTGTACGTTAGGTCATAGTCATCCAAAAGTAATTGAGGCCATAAAAAACCAAGCCGATAAATATTTACATGTTATGGTTTATGGCGAGTACGCACAACAACCTGCTGTACAACTTTGTCAATTCATGGCTAAACATTTACCAGATCCATTGAAAGCCACATATTTAGTTAATTCTGGGACTGAGGCTATTGAAGGCGCTATTAAATTAGCACGTCGTGTCACAGGTCGTAGTCAGATTATTGCTGCACACAATGCCTATCATGGTAACACAATGGGATCCTTAAGTCTAATGGATTTTGAAGAGCGTAAAGCGCCTTTTAGACCTTTATTACCAGACATTAGTCATATCACCTTTAATTACGAACCTCACTTTAAACACATTACACAAAAAACAGCTGCTGTAATTGTTGAAACTATTCAAGGAGGAGCTGGATTTATAGAACCTACAAATGATTATTTAGCCAAACTCAAAACTAGATGCCATGAGGTTGGAGCGCTTTTAATACTAGATGAAATACAACCAGGTATAGGACGTACAGGTAAGCTCTTTGGTTTTCAAAATTATAATGTAATACCTGACATTGTTGTCACAGGTAAAGGTCTTGGTGGAGGTCTTCCAATTGGAGCATTTACTGCCTCTAAGACACACATGGACACATTACAAAACAGTCCAAAATTAGGTCACATTACTACATTTGGTGGTAATCCATTAATAGCTGCTTCTGCTTTAGCAACATTAAAACAAGTTGTAAATAGTGACTTAATGTCAGAAGTACTAAACAAAGAAAAATTAATAAAAAAACATCTCAAACACCCTTTAATCACTAAAATTAGAGGTCGTGGTCTCATGTTAGCTGCACTAACAACATCTGAAGACATCACCAATCAAGTCATCTTAGAAGCTCAAAACCAAGGCTTAATACTCTTTTGGTTACTTTTTGAGCCTAAAGCAATAAGAATAACTCCTCCATTAACTATAAGTAATGAAGAGCTAATTAAAGGTTGTGGCATCATAATTGACCTCTTAAATAAAATAAGTGACCAAAATAAAAGTTAAGTCACTACAAATCACCCAAAAACATCTTTAAACTAAGAATTGTTGATTACTTTGTTAAAAACAAAAAAGTTTTTTAGCGCGTACAAAGTAATAGAACAGTACATTTATTACACTAGAAACACCTAAACAATGCCTATGGAGTTTAGTCAAGAAGAACCACATAAAGTTTCGCTTAAAAAATTTGAATCGATGTTAAAAACAAACAATGTATTGTTTTTTGATTCAAGCGAATTTGAAAATATAATACACCATTACCTTAATCAAGGTAAAGTATCCTTAGCAAAAAAAGCTATAAAATTAGGTTTAGATCAACACCCAACATCTACAAACCTAAAATTATTTCAAGTTGAAATTTATGTTTTCGAAAATAAGCTAAAAGAAGCAAATCAGCTTTTAGATGCTTTGTATATTTTAGAACCTTCAAATGAAGAAATATACATTCAAAAAGCAAATATATTATCCAAAGAAGATAAGCATGAAGCTGCTATTAAGGTTTTAAAAACAGCTTTAGATTTAGCTGAAGAAACCTCAGAACTTCATTCTTTAATCGGAATGGAATACTTATTCCTGGATAAGTTTCAAGAAGCTAAACATAGTTTTATGCGTTGTTTATCAGAAGACTCTGAAGATTATTCTTCTTTACACAATGTAATGTATTGTTTTGATTTTTTAAATGAAAACAATGAAGCCATAAAGTTTTTAAACGAATATTTAGATAATAACCCATATTCAGAGGTTGGTTGGCATCAATTAGGAAAGCAATACTATGCAATTAAAGAATATACAAAATCATTAAACGCTTTTGATTTTGCAATAATATCGGATGACCGTTTTGTTGGTGCGTACCTTGAAAAAGGGAAAGTACTGGAAAAATTAAAACGTTATAATGAAGCTATTGAAAATTATGCTTTAACTCTAGAATTAGACGATCCAACATCTTTTGCTTTATTACGCTTAGGATGCTGTCATGAAAAACTAGGACAAGATGATTTAGCAAAACAATACTACTATAAAACAGTTAAAGAAGATCCTTTATTAGACAAAGGATGGATTGCTATTACCAAGTTTTACAACAAACAAAAAAACTATCAAAAAGCTTTATATTATATTAATAAAGCTATTAATATAGATAGTGAAAACGTTGTGTACTGGAAGCTTTTTGCTCAAATAAACCATAGATTAAATTATCTTGAAGAAGCTGAAAGAGGCTACAAACGTGCTTTAGAGTTAGGTAACTACGAGTTAAATTCTTGGTTACAAAGAACCGATATTCTATTACAATTAGGTGAAAATGAAGCTGCAAGTCTAAACTTGATACAGGCAGCCGAGTTTTATCCTGAAGAATCTGAAATAGAATTTAGATTAGCTGGTATATATTATAGTATTCTAGAAACAGAAAAAGGAAGTTATCATCTTAAAAATGCATGGACAATAAACCCTGAAAACGCAATAATTATAGAAGAGCTATTCCCTACAATTTATAAGTCTTTAACCTTTAAAAAAGCATTAAATAAACTACAATAATCCAAATTAAAACGATTTTTACATACCTTTGGTTAGTAACAAAAATCAAATTATGCAAAGACGGTTAAAAGATTATCTTTTAATAAGTTTAAAAGGTATGGCAATGGGAGCTGCTGATGCAGTTCCTGGTGTTTCTGGAGGAACAATTGCTTTTATTTCAGGTATATATGAAGAGTTAATCGCTACTATTAGTGGTGTAAATATCTCATTATTTAAAACCCTTAAGTCTGAAGGGATTTCTGCATTTTGGAAACAACTAAATGGCAATTTCCTACTGGCTTTATTAACGGGAATAGTAATTAGCTTTGTATCATTCATGCGTTTGGCTAAATATTTACTAGAACACCATCCAGTCTTAATTTGGTCATTCTTTTTTGGATTAATTATTGCCAGTATCTTATTTATAGGAAAACAAATAACCAAATGGTCAGTTGTAACAATAGTAGCTGTAATAATTGGTGCTGTAACTGCTTTTTATTTGACTAGCTTACCATCCTTAGCTAGTAATACTAGCTCATACTTTTTATTAATTGCTGGTGCAATTGCCATTTGCGCAATGATTTTACCAGGTATTTCAGGTAGTTTTATATTAGTAATACTAGGTGCTTATAAAACTTTAAGTGATGCCTTTCACAATTTTGATATCAAAAAAATAGCTTTATTTGGTACAGGTGCAGTTATTGGACTTTTAAGTTTCAGTCACGTTTTAAAATGGTTATTTAAAAATTATCATAACACGACTTTAGCTATATTAACAGGTTTTATTTTAGGCTCATTAAACAAAGTTTGGCCTTGGAAAAAAACAGTTTCAGTAATGGTTGAAGAGACAGGTAAAGTCGTCCCTTTTAATACTGTTACGAACTTTGGAACACTATCGTTTTATCAAAAAACAACTAACGATTTTGAAACCTATAAAACCGTTTTAGAACAAAGTGTTTACCCATTAAATTACAGCGAAATAAACAATTACTTGGCACAACCACAAACAACTCTAGCAATAGGATTAATGGTTGCTGGATTTTTAACTATTTTTATTCTTGAAAAAGTAGGGAACAAAGCTAAATAAATGGAAAATTTAACAACCTTTAAAGATAAATTATTCCTTGTTTTAAAAGGGATAGGTATGGGAGCAGCTAATAAAGTCCCTGGTGTATCTGGAGGTGTCGTTGCTTTTGTCGCTGGTTTTTATGAAGAGTTTATCCAATCCTTACAAAAAGTAAACGGAACTGCTTTAAAACTTTTGTTTAAAGGAGAGTTTAAATTATTTTACCAATATATAAATGGTCGTTTCTTAAGCTTGCTTTTTCTTGGGATGATTATTAGCTATTTTAGTATTTCAAAACTATTAGACTACTTAATAACACATTACCACCTTTATGTTTGGAGTGTCTTTTTTGGTATGATTATAGGATCTATTTATTATATAAGTAAAGATTTTAAAGACTGGAAAACCACAACTTACATTGCACTAATCATAGGCACAGCAATTGGTGTTAGTATTAGTTTTTTAGATCCTGCAACACAAAACGATAATCTATTATTTGTGTTTTTCTGTGGTATAATTAGTGTTTCGGGTATGACATTGCCTGGTTTTTCGGGTTCATTTATTTTAATATTATTAGGCAATTATGTTTTACTGTTAGTAGACTCGGTCAATGCTTTATATGATACTGTTTCAGATATTTTGGTTGGAGATTTTAGTTTTACTGCTAATATAGAGCGCATCAGAATGCTAAAAGTTTTGGCTGTATTTACATTAGGCTCTGTTGTAGGTCTAGTCACATTTTCTCATGTTTTAAATTATATTTTAAAGCATTATAAAAGTGTAACATTAGCTTCAATCATTGGGTTTATAATAGGATCATTAGGTGTCGTTTGGCCTTTCAAACAAACTATATATAAAATGTCAACAAACAATACTTTTATTTTAGACTCTAAAGGTCATAAAATAGTAGAAAATTATCATCGCTATTTACCAGAGCTTAATACACAAACCTACCTTGCTATTTTTTATACCATAATGGGAATAGCAATAGTATTAGCATTAGAAATTTATGGAAATAAAACATCTCAATCACATGCGTAAATACGGATTAATTGGTAAGGATATCTCCTACTCTTTCTCGCAAAATTATTTTACAATAAAATTTAAAGACGAAGCAATTACTGATGCAACTTACCAAAATTTTGACATTCAGGACATTGAAGCCTTTAAGACTAATATTCTAAAAACAGATAACTTATCAGGTTTAAATGTCACTATTCCTTATAAAGAAACTATAATACCTTTTTTAGATAAACTAGATAAAAAAGCAAAAAAAATAGGTGCTGTTAACACTGTAAAACTCACAAAAAAAGGGCAACTTAAAGGCTATAATACAGATATTTACGGATTTAAAAAAACAATAAAACCTCATTTAAAAAAACGTCACAAGCAAGCATTAATACTTGGTACTGGAGGTGCCAGTAAAGCTATTGCATTTGTATTAAATCAATTAAATATAGAGTACCGTTTTGTATCACGTAAAGCTTCAAAAAAAGCAGCTTTCACGTATGATACGCTAACCGAAGAAGATATCAAAAATCATAAACTAATTATTAATTGTTCTCCTGTTGGGACATTTCCGGATGTGAATGAAGCGCCTAAAATTCCGTATAACGGGATTTCTTCTAAACACATTTTGTTTGATTTAATATATAATCCATCAGAAACTGTGTTTCTTAAAAACGGTAAAAATAAAGGCGCAACAACCATTAACGGTTATGATATGTTGGTTTTTCAAGCCGAAAAATCATGGAAAATCTGGAATAAATAATTTAAAACCAAGAGTAAACCCTTAAAATATTGGTAGTTTTTGAAGTAGTTATTATCTTTAAAAGCTGAAATACATAAAAACAAATTAAAACATTTATAAAATGTCAGAGCTAGATAACCTGCAAAACGCAGATGGAACGGAAGAAAATATTGAAAACGTACAACCTGAGACACCTCAAGAGACGACTTCTGTAACAGAAGAAAACGATGAAGTGTTAAATGAAATTGACGATTCTAATGCTGAGGATGCAGAAGATGAAGGAAACAGCGAGCGTCATAACATTGAAGACAAGGACTACGAGTCGCTTAACCTTGAACAATTGGTTATAGAAATTGAACGTTTAGTTAAAAACGAAAAAGTTCAAGCTATAAAAAAACATGTGGATGCTATCAAAACAGAATTTGACAAGCAATTCAGTCAACTGTTAGACGAAAAAAAGGAAGAATTTTTAAGTAATGGTGGTAACGAGATTGATTTTAGATACAACTCTCCATTACAACGTAGCTTTAAAGATAGCTACAAAGACTTCAGACAACGTTTGAATGCGCATTACAAAAATATCGAGCAAAACCACAAGCAAAATCTGACTAATAGATTAGAGATTATTGAGGCTATCAAAGCATTAACAGAAGATGCAGAAGACTCAATGAATACTAAATACAAAAAATTTAAAGAGCTACAAGAACAGTGGAAGGTTGCTGGTCCAATACCTCGTGACAAGTACAATAATGCATGGAATAGCTACCATTTTAATGTTGAACGTTTTTATGACTTACTTCATTTAGACAGAGATTTACGTGATAAAGATTTTGCACATAATTTAGAATTAAAAACTAAAATTATTGAGCAAGCTGAAGCGTTAGCTAATGACGAAAATACTAACAGAGCCTTTAGAGAACTTCAAAATTTACACAAAATTTGGAAGGAAGAATTAGGTCCTGTTGCCAGAGAACATAGAGAACCAATTTGGGATCGCTTTAAAGAAGCGACAAAAAAAATAAATGCTAAACGTCAAGACTATTTTAAAAATCTTGACAAAATTTATGAGCAAAATTTAATTAACAAACAGGCTATAATTACTTTAATTGAAGAAAAAGCTAACGAAAACATCACTAATCATGGTGGATGGCAAAATAAAATTAAAGAAATTGAAGCTTTAAGAGAAGAATTTTTTAAAGCAGGAAAAGTACCAATTAAAGTTAACGAAGCTACTTGGGCTAGCTTTAAAGAAGCAGTTAGAGGTTTTAATAGAAAGAAAAACGATTTTTATAAAAGCTTAAAAAAGGATCAATATGATAACCTTGAAAAAAAGCTAGCATTAATTAAAATAGCTGAAGAAAATAAAGACAGTGAAGATTTTCAAGCGACAACCCAATTAATGAAAAAAATCCAAGGGGATTGGAAGCGTATTGGACATGTCCCAAGAAAGGATAGTGATAAAATCTGGAAGCAATTTAAAAGTGCTTGTAACCATTACTTTGATCGTATAAAAGAACAACGCAATGCTGCTAGTGCTGAAGAAGAAGTTGCTTATACTGAAAAAGAAACACTATTAGCTGAAGTTAAAAATTTAGCTTTAACTGGAGAACAGAAAACAGATTTAGCAACTATTAAAGAACAAATCAATAGTTGGAAAACAATTGGTCGAGTACCACGTAATAAACGTCAAATTGAAAGTGATTTTAATGATGCTTTAGATGGATTATTTAAATCTTTAGATTTAAATAAAACTGAAGCTGAATTAATAAAGTTTGAAAATAAGTTAGACCAATTGACTTCTGGAGACGACACTAAAGCTCTTGATAACGAGCGTTTTTACATTCAGAAAAAAGTAGATGAAATTAAAGGTGAAATTAATCAATTAGAAAATAACCTTCAGTTTTTCTCTAACGTAAAATCTGACAATCCTTTAGTTAAAGATGTACATAAAAACATTAAAAAGCATAAAGACAGCTTAGTTTTATGGACTACTAAACTTAAAAAGATAAAAAGTCTATATTAAATAGTAATCACTAATAATAAAAAAGCCTGCTAGATAAATCTTGCAGGCTTTTTTTATGGTTTAAATCTATGTTACAAAAAGTCCTAAAAAACCAAAACCTACTTCTAAAAGAAGTAGGTTATTGGATCCTAACTAAACTAACCAATTATTTCTCTTCGCTTACAAGAAATAATATATGTAATGACATCATAAGTGATGTATGCTATTAATCAACTATTACTTTGAAAAAGCTTGTGTCATTTGTTATATATACGTCGCAATTATAGTTTTGGATTACGAAAAATAAAAAAAAACGTTTTTTTTTATTTTTATTCAAAAAACACTGTGTTTACAAAGCTTTGGAAAGGGATAATAATTTAAAAGAAATTATCTTCATTCCAAAAAATTTCTAATTACTGTTTTTTGGCTTCCTCCCAAAAAATAGAGGTATTTGAAAATCCTCTAATAGATTTTCTAATTACTGTTTTTTTGCTTCCTCCCAAAAAATAGAGGTATTTGAAAATCCTCTAATAGGTTTTCTAATTACTGTTTTTTAGCTTCCTCCCAAAAAACATCCATTTCACCCAAAGTCATATCTTTTAAATCTTTGTTTAACCCTTTTGCTTTTTTTTCTAAATATTGAAAACGTTTTTTAAATTTTTTATTGGTACGTTCTAAAGCATTTTCTGGATTAATATTTAGGAATCTAGCATAATTTACCATAGAAAATAAAACGTCTCCAAACTCGTCTTCCATAGCATCAGCATCACCTTTATCTACCTCTACTTTAAATTCATTAAGCTCCTCCTCTACTTTTTCCCATACTTGTTCTGGTTTTTCCCAATCAAAACCAACTCCTGCTACTTTTTCTTGAATACGACTTGCTTTAACTAAAGCTGGTAAACTATTAGGTACACCTTCAAGCACACTTGTTTTACCTTCTTTTAATTTTAAATTTTCCCAATTACGCTTTACATCTTCTTCATTTTCTACTTTTACATCTCCATAAATGTGTGGATGCCTATGGATAAGTTTTTCGCAAATACTATTACATACGTCTGCAATATCAAAAGCGTTTTTCTCGCTACCTATTTTGGCATAAAACACCATATGAAGCATTAAGTCTCCTATTTCTTTTTTAACCTCTTCCAAATCGTTATCTAAAATAGCATCACCAAGCTCATAAGTTTCTTCAATAGTTAAATGACGTAAGGTTTCCATGGTTTGTTTTTTATCCCATGGACATTGTGTTCTTAACTCGTCCATAATAGTTAGTAAACGGTCAAATGCTTTAAGTTGATCTGCTCTAGAATTCATTTTAAAATAGGTTTTTGTAAAAATACGTTGATTGTTTGAGCTTAAAAAACTAAACAAAAAAATCCAGCGTATGCTGGATTTTTAATATTAATAAGTATCTAAATACTATTCTTCTTCGTCTGTTGCTGCTGCTTTATCAGCTTCTTCAAAGTTTAACATGTCATTTTTATGTAACATATTATACCATTGTATTACTTTTTTGATGTCACTTGCATAAACACGATCTTCATCATAATCAGGTAATACATCAAAGAAATATTCTTCTAACTTGTCCTTAGACTCTTTGTGGCTAATACTAGTTTCAGCTCCATTTTCTTTGTCTTTAATTTTATTAAAAACGTCTTTTAATGGTACTTCTTCTGATAGAGTATAAATTGCTATTTCGCTTAAAATACTAACGTTTTGTTGTATTCCTACAGACATACGTCTGTTGTCAATTAAAGATTCGGCAATAAAACCACCTCTAGTTTGAGTTACTAATTTATATAATCCTGGTTTACCTGCTATTGCTAATACTTTATCTAAAGCCATATATTGTTTTTATTGTTATTATCCGTTTTTAAGTTTGCTCTGGTTAAAACAGAGTTAAAAAATAGGATGGCAAATATCTTATGTTAGTTTGGGTTTTCCAAACGTTTAACGTTTCTTTTTCATTAAAGGAAACTTCATACGATAATCTACATTAATTTTTCCTTTTGAAATGTTGGTTAATTTACCCTTAATTAATCGCTTTTTTAAGGCAGATAAATGGTCTGTAAACAAAATCCCTTCGATGTGATCATACTCATGCTGAAAAACTCTTGCAGCTAAACCATCTAATTCCATCGTTTGTTTATTAAAATCTTCATCATAATATTCGATTTTAATATTAGGTTTTCTAAACACATCTTCTCTTACATCAGGAATACTTAAACAACCTTCGTTAAAAACCCACTCATCACCAGTTTCTTCTAAAATCACTGGATTAATAAATGTATGTTTAAAGTTTTTTAAAAACTTTATTTGATCTGCATCAAGATTATCTTCATCGTCTGCAAAAGGGGTTGCATCAACAATAAACAAACGTATTGATAGTCCTATTTGAGGTGCTGCTAATCCTACTCCAAATGAGCCATACATAGTCTCGTACATGTTGGCTATTAGTTCTTTTAATTTAGGATAGTCCTCAGGAATATCTTTTGCTTTTCTTTTTAAAACGGGATCGCCATAAGCGACTATTGGTAATATCATACTATTATTATTGATTGTAAAGGTAGCTTTGTAAAATTATGGTTGCACTAACCTCATCTAAAAGCGCTTTATTTTGTCTTTGTTTTTTCTTTAACCCACTATCTATTAGTGTTTGTGTTGCCATTTTAGAGGTAAATCGTTCATCCACACGTTTTATTGGTACGTTTGGAAAGGCTTTTTCTAGTTTAACTAAAAACGGAATAATTAACGCTTCACTTTCTGAAGGTGTATTATTCATTTGTTTTGGTTCTCCTACTAAAAACAGCTCTACTTGTTCTTTACCTAAATATTCTTTTAAATAAGACAACAACTCTTTGGTATTAACTGTTGTTAAACCAGATGCAATAATTTGCAGCTCATCGGTAACTGCTAAACCTGTTCTTACTTTTCCGTAATCTATTGCTAAAATGCGAGCCATGTTAAATTTTGTACAAATTTATAGTTTTCTACTCTTAACACCTTAAATATTGTGCCATATTTTAATTTTTACGAATTATATTTGTGTCAAACAAAAATTGACATGACAGAATTACAAAAAACGATAGAAAGCGCTTGGAATAACCGAGAGCTTTTAACCGAAACAAAAACCATTGAAGCTATAAGAGAAGTTGTTAACCTTTTAGATTTAGGAAAACTACGTGTAGCAGAACCTACAAATGATGGATGGCAAGTTAACGAATGGGTAAAAAAAGCAGTTGTTTTATACTTCCCAATTCAAAAAATGGAAACATTAGAAGCTGGTATTTTTGAATATCACGACAAAATCCCACTAAAAACGGGTTATAAAGAAAAAGGAATTAGAGTGGTACCAAACGCAGTTGCACGTCATGGTGCTTATATATCTGCAGGAACTATTTTAATGCCAAGTTACGTTAATATTGGTGCTTACGTAGATGAAGGAACGATGGTTGACACTTGGGCTACTGTTGGTAGTTGCGCACAGATTGGTAAAAATGTACACTTATCTGGTGGTGTTGGTATTGGTGGTGTATTAGAACCTTTACAAGCATCTCCTGTTATTATTGAAGATGGTGCTTTTATTGGATCACGTTGTATAGTTGTTGAAGGTGTACACGTAGAAAAAGAAGCTGTTTTAGGTGCAAATGTTGTTTTAACAATGAGCACAAAAATTATTGATGTAACTGGTGATGAGCCTGTAGAGATGAAAGGTCGCGTACCTGCAAGATCTGTAGTTATTCCTGGAAGTTATACCAAAACCTTTGCTGCAGGAGAATTTCAAGTACCTTGTGCATTAATAATTGGTAAACGTAAAGAAAGTACAAATAAGAAAACATCTTTAAATGATGCTTTAAGAGAATATGATGTAGCTGTTTAAATAGCACAACATTATTAAATAAAAAAAGCCTCTAAAAAATATTGTAGAGGCTTTTTTAGTTTATATATTATTTTTTAAACTGCATTTTTCTACCGCTACGTCTCAGTTTTTTACTATTAATTTTTAGTTGAAATGCTCGGCTATGCTTCAACATTAAATCATGTGTGTCTTGATAAGATTTATTGTAAAGCTTGGCATAAGTTTCAGCTAAAACTTTAATCATTGTTTTGGATAACCATAAACGTCTAAAATTATGCATTCGCTTATCAAAAGTCATGGTTTCAAAACGCATTCTATTTAAATCTATTAAATAAAACTGATAACCATCATTATCTTTTGTAATTAATGTATTTCCGGGTGAATGATCCAAAAAGTTAATATTGTTTTGATGTAGTTTAAACGTAAAATCAGCAAACTGTTGTAAAATTATTTCACGTTCAGGAAAACTTGGATTATGTATTAACTCTCTAAACTCAAAGTCATAATCAATATGTTTACTAATATAATAACTAGTTTTCAATCCTGATACAGTACTGTTTTCTATATAAGCTATAGGAAAAGGTGTAGATATCGAGCAGTTAATTAGCTTATTTGCATACTCAAAAGATCGTTTTGCTTTGCTAGGACGTATATATTTATACACAAAACTATTAAAGGCATTAGGCACTTTAAAAGATTTGACATTTAGTTTTAATCCTTCAATCTCAAATGCTTTAATAACATTACGTTGACCAATAGTTACTGCCTCTCCAGAGGTTTCAAACGCTGAAATAAGTTGTAATAACTGAGGCTTTAAATGTTGATATTTTGGGTGACAGTGTATGATAATTGGTTATTTTAATATTATTCAAAGATATATTAAAGTAAATTTTAATAAAAGCCTATAAAATTATATTTTGCGCAAAAGCGGAAAAAAAAGAAAATACGCGTTAAAACTCTAGACTGAAAGAGGTCAGCATACATGAAAAAAATTCTTGTCATACAAAATAAACGTATTGGTGATGTATTGATAGCATCAGTAATTGCTCAGAATATGAAAACCATTTATCCAGATAGTCAAATAGATTATTTGGTATATGATTATACAACTGGTGTGATTAACAACCATCCAGCAATTGACAATATTATAGCTGTAAACGAAAAAGAATTAAAACAGTTTATGGTCATGAAACGTTTGATTAAACGTATAAAAAAAACCAATTATGATGTGATTTTTGATCCTTACACTAAGCTTCAAAGTCGATTGATTTGTTATTTTTCTGGTGCAGACATGCGTATTGGATTTCAAAAAAGAGGCAAAAATCCTTGGTTTAAATTTTACACTCACACTGTACCTTTACTTGAAGAAAAAACACACATTAGTGGTAAAGCTATTCAAGATAGAGTTAATATGTTTAACAGCTTTTTTAAATTACCAGAAGACAAAATAGATTATCAACCACATATTGTTTTAACAGAATCTGAAAAACAATATGATGCTTTAGACAAATACAGTAAACCTGCTATAATGCTAGGTGTTTTAGGAAGTACACCTCAAAAATCTATGCCATATCAGTACATAGTATCTGTAATAGATTATATTACCTCTAACTATGACATTAATGTATTATTTAATTACGCTCCTGATCAAAAGGAAGATGCCTTAAATATATATAACCAATGTCAAAATAAAGACAATATCATTATTGATCTTTACGAAGATAGTATTAGAGGTTTTATTACTTTAATGAATAAGTGCGAGCTACTTGTTGGTAATGAAGGTGGTGTTGTACACATTGCAAAAGCATTAGACAAACCGACTTTTACAATTTTTTCTCCTTATGTTTTAAAAGAACATTGGGCTAGTTTTGAAAATGGTAAACTACATACATCTATACATTTACTTGAAGAAAAACCAAACTTATTTGATGAGTTTAGTGTTGAACAAAGACGCAAGATAGAAGAAAATCCACACGAATTATACCGTATGTTAACGCCAGAAATGATTTTAACAAAATTGGTTCCGTTTTTAGATCTTCATTTAAAAGCTTTTAAAAATTAAGCTTTTTTTACAATTCCGTAGTCAGTCCAAGCCTTTTTTTCGTTTTTAGTAACATCTCTAATAGCTCTGTTTTTAGCAATAGATGCTTCATTTTTATAACCACGTTTATGATCTAAATGAATACAAATTGCAGAATACCTAATTTGCTTACTTTGTATTCCTAAATTCATTAAACGCTCACCAAGCTCACGATCTTGGCCACCATATTGCATACGTTCATCCAAACCATTAACAGCAACAATGTCTTTTTTCCAGCCTGAGGCATTGTGTCCATTCCAACTTGCATTGGTTGGTGTAATAGCATTTAATACTTTAGACTTTAAACCTTTAGCAGTTAACTTATTATTTTTAAAAGAGGATTTTAAACCATTTTTTTTAAGCCATTTTAAATTAAAGCAGTTGGCTTTGTAAATATCTTCTTTTGTGATTGCATGAGAAATATCCATAGGCAACATAAAATAACCTCCAGATAAAAAATAACCAATCTCACGCTCTTTAACATGTACTTCTACAAAGTCTTGACGTGGTATACAGTCTCCATCAGACATGATAATATATTCTGATGTGCATTGTGTAATTGATTTATTTAAAATTTCAGATTTCTGAAATCCATTATCCTCATGCCATACATGAATAATAGGATAAAAGACTTCTTCCTGTATTGTTTTTATTAAATCTATGGTCTCTTGTTTAGAACCATCGTCTGCAATTACGATTTCAAAATTACGGTAGGTTTGATTATTGTAACCATACAGGACTTTTGCTAACCATTCAGGAGAATTATAAGTGCTAATTATTATTGAAGTATCTATTTTCATTATAGCTACAAAGATAAAATTATTTTAGTAATTTTGGTTTTTATATGGACGCTATTACTGTAATTATACCAACTTATAACGAGGAAGCTTATTTAGAGCAGGCCATACAATCTGTTGGGTTTGCTTCTCAAATTATTGTTGTTGACTCTAATAGCACAGACAATACTGTTGCTATTGCTAAAAAAATGGGGTGTGAAGTCTATTTACGTGCGTTTGATAATTTTTCTAATCAAAAAAATCACGCGTTACAATTTGCAAAAGGCGACTGGATTTTGTTTGTAGATGCTGATGAGCGTATACCTTATGCCTTACAACAAGAAATTTTTGAAGCCATTAAAAGTAACAAACATGCTGGCTATAAATTAAACTTTCCGCATTATTATATGAATCGTTTTTTATACCATCATAGTGATAATGTAACACGATTAGTAAAACGTAATAACTGTAAATTTGAAGGTTTGGTCCACGAAAAACTGATTATTGATGGCACTATTGGACAATTAAAAAATCCTGTGCTTCATTTTACCTACAAAGGATTACTTCACTATATTAGTAAAAAGGATAGCTATGCTTGGTTTCAGGCAGAGCAAATGCTTAAAAAAGGTAAAAAGGCTACTTATTTCCATTTAGCATTCAAACCCTTCTATCGTTTTTTTAGTAGTTATATATTACGTCGTGGATTTATGGATGGTATTCCTGGATTAACTGTTGCAAGCGTTAATGCCTATGGTGTGTTTTCAAGATACGTTAAGCTAATCTTACTACAAAAAGGGATTAGATAAATACAGTTTAACTGTAACTATTAAAACCAGCTTTTCCCCTTTTTTAGCTTTCGCTGAAAGACTTTCATACTGTCATCACCTTTAATATCCAGACGCTGAATTTCGTAATGATTTTTAAACGGAAATTTATTGACTCTATTTCCTATTCGTAAACCATAAGCAATATTATTATCCTTTAAACATTTAAAAAAAGCATGTTGCTCCTCTCCTGTTTTTGGGTATTTCCCGTAAGGATATGCCAAAGTATTATTGATTTCAAGATTGTTATTAATTATAAAATCTTTACATAAATCAAAGTCTGCTTGTATCTCTTTAATTGATAATTGGTCATAACGTTGATGTGCAAAACTATGTAAACCTAACTCAATATTATCAGTATTTAAACTCTGTAATTGTTGGACAGACATAATAGGCTCTTCACCTTCATCCCAAGTATTAACACCATTAACGTACTTAAACGGAATGTAAAAACAAGCCTTTAAATTATATTTCAAAAATAATGGATAAGCTAATTCTAATTGATTAACATACACATCATCAAACGTGATTATTACAGCCTTTTCAGGAAAGTCTTTAGCAGAGTTAAATTGCTGTAAATCTTTAAAATGCAACGTCGTATAACCATTTGCTTTTAGGTATAACAATTGCTTTTCTAAAATTTTGACATCAATAGTTAACCCTTTACTCTCTTGAGATTTAGAGGTTACACTATGATACATTAAAATGGGTAATTTTGGCACGTTGTTTTAATTTGAATAATCTACAGACAAATATATAAAGCCTAATGGTTATATTTGGCAAAAATCTGATTTCTCTTGCATGATAACTGCTCTGGCCATAACTTATAACGAAGCACATAATATAGAACGCTATATTAATAACATGTCTTTTGCAGATGAAATTATTATAGTAGACTCTTATAGCACAGATACTACTGAAGCTTTAGCCAAACATCCAAAAGTCACTTTTATAAAGCGTGTTTTTGATGATTTTTCCTCGCAAAAAAACTATGCAATTAGCTTAGCAAAACATGATTGGGTCACTTTTTTTGATTTAGATGAAGAAGTGCCTGAAGCCTTAGCTACTGAAATTGTAGCAACCGTTAGATCAAAACCAGAAGCAAAAGCATTCCGCGTAAAGCGTGATTACCATTTTATGGGAAAACGTATTAAATATAGTGGTTTTCAGACAGACGTAGCTGTTCGTTTGTTTAATAAAAATCATTGTAAATACAATGGTAAATTAGTACATGAAGGCATAGAAACTAATGCTAAAATCGGCAAATTAAAATCTCATGTAAAACATCAAACCTATACAGATTTTGACAACTACAATCAAAAACTAACACAATATAGTAAACTACAAGCAGAAGCTTTATTTAAAAAAAATGTACGTCCAAATTTGTATCATTTTTTATTTAGACCTTGGTACAGATTTATGCACCAATACTTTTTAAGGTTTGGATTTTTAGATGGTAAAGAAGGTTTTATTATTTGTTATGTCCATGCATTTTCGGTATTTAAACGCTATATACAATTGTGGACTATGTATCGTAAAATAGATTAAGGTAAATACTTATCTACTCCATTTATAGCCCATTTAATAGTTTCGTTAATAGTTTTTTGCTCAATACTATCATTAATTTCAAATCTATTTCTAGACTTTTCGTTGTGATAAATATGAAACACAATGCCTCTATAACGCAAACGTCTAGCTTGCAAACCATTATTATGCATTCTTAACACTAATTCAGAATCTTCTCTTCCCCAACCAGTTATATCTTCATTGTAACCATTAACAGCAATAAAATCTTTTTTAAAGAAAGAGGTGTTACAACCTCTAAATTTACTTGAAAACTCTGTATTTGGTTTATATAATTGACTTAACATTGGAATGTGTAAAGCACGAGTACGTTTTTTTATTCCTTTTGAAAAAGCTGTAAAAAACGTTTGTTTAGTGTTAAACAACGTTTTTAAATAATCTTTTTGAATATTAACTCTAGAACCAAATAAATAAGTGTTTTTTTGAACAAACTGTAAATGGTCTTTAATAAAATGCGGATGCATGATACAATCTCCATCGACCTGAATTATATAATCTCCTGATGATTTTGCTATTGCTTTGTTTAAAATATGGGCTTTTTTAAATCCTTCGTCTTTTTGCCAAATATGAATCAAAGGAATTTCAAATTTTGTCTTAAAACTATCAATTAAAACTTTAGTATCATTAGTTGACCCATCATCTGCAATAATAACTTCATCAGGTAACTGACTTTGGTTTAATGCGCTTTGTAAAACTAAATCTAATGCTTCTGGCCAATTATAAGTAGCTATTAATAAGGTTGTTTTTAAATGCTTCATACTAAAAATAAGATTCAAATTCGATTTTACTTTTATTAAAAATCTTTAAAAATTTAAACCATTGCCCAAAATTTTTCTTCAATAAAAAAGACTTTGTTGGTGCCAAAGTTTCATCTTTTTCTACTAAATTTTTAATTTCACTTAAATCATGTGTTGGAAAATATCCTAAGCTTTTCCAAATTTCTGGATCTAAATAAAAGAGGTTTTTTAATTCTTTGTAATTATTTTTATCTGCTTTTTGCCATTTAGGAAAAAACTGATCGTTAAGCTCATGAGAATGTCCCCAATTATCTAGTTTAAATTTTAAAGACGCCTCGTCTCTAGACAAACACTCGTGTAACAATACATTATTTGTATAAATCACACGCTCTTTACTATTTCTGGCGTATTTATAATTTGGGTAATTAGTAGCTAACATTACTTTTGTGGGCTGATCAACGTAAAGCATTCCGTCTTCTAAATACTTATAAATGTTAATTAAAAAACCAGCAATTTGAACTGGATTTTTCTTAGGATTATCCAAAAAATGATCGTGTTGACGTAATGTTTTAACAAACTGAGAGAAATCAATAAAAATTTCGTCACTATCAACTTGTACTAACCAATTACCTATACCCATTTTTAATGACAACATGTGACGTTCACGTGTGTCATTCTGTATAGCGTTTAATTCAGGCACAAAAAAATTGTCTTTATAAATTTCAATTTTATTGTGCTTATCAAAATTTGAAAGCCATTCAAAAAAAGCAGGATCAACATCAAAAATTTCACCTTTCCAGGTACGTTGTTTATGGTCTAAAGCTAGATAAATTTTATCCGCTTGTTCATAAACTGGAGGAATAGACAGTTTTAATTTCTCGTAGTCATAAGACATTAAAAAACCAACAACAATATTTTTCATTATAAATAATTAGTTAAACAAAACTAATAAATATTAAAACTTAAGTTAGTCAATCTATTGGTTTTATTTATTTTTACCCAAAAATCAACTACATGGATGTCTCTATAATTATTGTAAACTTTAATTCTTCTGGTTATACCATTAATTGTATTGACTCTATTTACAAATTTACTAAAGACCTTAGTTTTGAGATTATTGTTGTTGATAACCAATCTAAACCAGAGGATGTTAAAACGTTAGAATCACACTTAAAAATTGCTAATTTCACTTTAATTAAAAGCAAAGAAAATTTAGGCTTTGGAGGCGGAAATGATTTGGGTTACCAACATGCTAGTGGTAACCATTTAGCATTTGTTAATAATGATGCTGAGTTGACCGAAAATTCGCTTTTACAGTTATTACATTACATTCAACCTCAACCTAAAGTAGGTTGTATTGGTTTAAAACAAGTAGATGAAAATGGGCAACCTTTTAAATATAGTTTCAGACAATTTATTGATTTAAAATACCATTTATTTGACCAAAAAAAACCTATCAAGTATTATAGTAATTTATACAACTCTGACTTATCAGAACCCTTTACGGTTGATTTAGTTTCTGGTGCTTTTATGTTTTTTAAAACGGAAGCTTATAAAAAATGTGGTGGATTTGATCCTAAAATATTTTTATTTTATGAAGAAATGGATATTTGTCTACGCTTAAAAAAACAAGGTTACATTACGCAATATTATCCTAAATCTACATTTATCCATTATATGGGAAAAAGCTCTGGGAATGTTGCGTTAAAACGCGAATTTACAGTCTCATACCTTTACGTAATTAAGAAAAACTACAGTACGTTGTATTACCAATTTTTACGTTTTATTTTGATTTTAAAATATGGAATAAAAAGTATTTTTAAACCAAAAAAGCATTTAGTACCTTTTAAAATAGCACTAAAAGGTGGTGACTCTTTAAGGTTTTCAATGCGAGCTAAAGGTTAATTATTTGCAGTAATTGATTTTCAGTAACTTTTAATGAAAACGGTTCTAAAATAGTTTTACAATTATTAGATGCTTCATCCCAAAGTACTTTGTTAGTGTATAAATCGACCACTTTTTGAGCTATTGCTTCAGTATCATTAGCAATCATAATTTGTTTTTGATTTCCAAAATCAAAACCCTCTGCTCCAACATCTGTTGTAACTAAAGGTAAACTATGCTCTAAACTTTGACCAATCTTACCTTTAATACCTGCGCCAAAACGTAAAGGAGCAACAAACAGTTTTGAATTATTGATTACTAAATTTAAATCGTCTACAAAACCCAAAAGCTTAAAGTTGCTTGATGCTAAGTCTGTAATATCTTCTGTAAGATAACTACCTATAATATTAACTGTAACCTCTGGAAGTGTTTGCCAAACAATTGGCATAACATCTTGTTTTAAATATTTTACTGCATCAGTATTGGGATCATGTCTAAAGCTACCTACAAAGAGTAAGTCTTTTCTGTTTTCAAAGGAATTAAAATCATCTGATTTATCTATATATTGATGAATGTTACTAATTAAAATTACTTTTTCGTCTGTATTAAAATGTTGTTTAAGTAACACTTTATCTGTCGTTGAAATCGCAATAACAACATCTGCATTTTTACAATTTTGTAATTCTATTTCAAGAAATTTTTCGGCTTCAGCCTTTAATGCTTCATCTTTATTAAGTTTATATTCTCTTAATAATCTGATATAATGAAAATCTACCATATCAAAAACTAACTTAATATCTGGATTTGCGTTTTTCACTAAAGCTTGGTACTTATCAAAAATTAATGGTCTATGTAACCAAGCTACATCCATTTTTGGTGCCATCTGCTTAATAAAGCCTTCAATTGTAACTAAATCACCTTTAATATCTATACTTGGCTGATATACATTAACACCTAAATCTTTAAATTTTTGAATGTAATCACTCTTGTACTTATATTGTTTTAAATCTGCTACTAAAAATACTGACACTTTATTTTTTAGTAATAATTTTATAATTTCAGTTAAGCGTCTTGACCCAGAATCTTTATTAAATTCAGGAATAATTTCATCTATAATTAATACGTTTTTATCGGAGAATTTAAAATCGTTTTCATAAAAAAACACTTTGTTTTTCTTAAGGTTATTTTTAAGCTTATTGATTCTTAACTTATTTTTTAAATTCTTAAACATTCAACTGGTTTTATGCATATTTTAAGACAAATATAAACATAACATAATATTGTCTAGACATTTAAATTTAGCTAATTTTGTTGTTATAATAAAACACATGAAAACAGACTCTCCATTAATATCTATTATATTACCTTGTTACAACGTTCAATCTTTTTTAGATACGGCATTAACTAGTGTATTAAATCAAAATTACACGAATTGGGAGTGTATTTTAGTGGATGATGGCAGCCAAGATAACACTGCTTCAATTATATCAAATTGGTTAGATAAAGATAAAAGATTCAAGTCTATATTTCAAGAAAACAAAGGGCTTTCTGGAGCTAGAAATACAGGACTAAAAAAAGCTATTGGTGATTATATTTATTTTTTTGATCCAGATGACTTAATAGCCGACAACACTTTACAAGACCTTTTAAACTTAGCATTAACAAATCCAAATGTTGATATTGTAATAGGTAAAAATGCAATTGTTGAAGGGCAAAACAAAGTCATTAAAAGCTATCTAACACACAATGAAAAAGTTGAAGAAGAAATATTAAACCAAAATAAACAATTATTAAAATTAGCTATCGAAAAAGACATTATTTGTGTAGCATGGAATAAGCTTTACCGAAAAACTTTTTTAGACAAAAATAATTTAGAATTTAAAAAGGGTATCTTACATGAAGATGAATTATGGTTTTTTGAAACCTTATATTATGCACAATCTGTAATTTTCAATACGAACGCTACCTATTTTTATAATGTAGCCAATGCAAACTCTATTACTAGTAAGTTTAAGGTTAAAAACCTTATATCTTATCTAACAATAGTAACCATTGTTTACAATAAGTATTTAAATAAAATAACCAATAAGCAAGACCAGCAAATGGTAGGTAATTACTTTGTACATCTAAAAATAAAAACAATTGTACATTGCTACAAACAATTATCTAAACAAGATAAAAAAGCTACTAAAAACGAAATTTTATCAACATTTAATTCTCTTGAAAACACATTAAACAACCCAGAATTACTATCAATTGACCACAAACAACTACACAAAAAATTCAAAATTATTTCTGTTTTAGATTTGGATAATCAATTAAAATATTTGAGGTATTTCCAATCTAAAAAACTTGGTAGACGCATTAAAAAAAACCTTCTTTACAATTTAGCCAAGTTTAAATCTTAAGCAGATTTATTGTTATTGTACAATTTGATATCATCTTTATACCTTGACAAAAACTTAGGATTCTTTTGTAAATTATTTAAAATATCTTCAGGTATCTTTTTAGCATTAACGTTTAATTTAATATCTACATTAAAAACTGTTCCTATATTTTCTAATAATACAATCCTTTTGGAGTTTAAAGATTTGTCAACACGCTTACTTAAATAAAAAGTCTGTGATCTAAAATGTCTATCAGACAAATAGTCCGGAAGTCTAGCTATTTTACTTAAAAATTTATCAAAGGTGTAATTGCTATTGATATTAAAAAAATTATGCAGTCCTGAAGGTGTTTCATACATGATATTTTTATCCTTTTTAACATCTAAAAAACATGAATAAACGCGTTCAAAAGGATTTCTAATGATTAAAACCATATGCTTCCCGTAACAAAAATTTCGATAGGATTTTAAAGATTTAAAATATAATTTTTCCACATTCCCATTTGTAAAAACAGAAGGATCAATAGCATGTATTTCTGGAAACTGACTTGTAAATGTAGGATTATACAATCTTATCAAATTTAATTTAACACTAGAACATCCAGATTTTGAAACTATTGGATAAAAGACATTGCTTTCTTTAATGTAAAACACTTCAATAGGATCTATTAATCTAGTTCCAATCATTCCTTTTACAAACTTCGATAATGTTAACTCTCCTATTTTCAATTTCATAATTTATTATCGTTTAAAAATATATTTTAACTCTTAATTAAACTTTAGATTTTTGTTACAAAAATCGACTATTTTTGTAGCCTCAAATATATAATAAAAATGAGTGCTAATATGTCTTCAGAAATAGAAAAAGCAATCCAAACCCTTAAACAAGGTGGTTTAATACTTTACCCAACTGACACTGTTTGGGGAATTGGTTGCGACGCTACAAATGCTAATGCTGTTAGAAAAGTATATAATTTAAAACAACGTGAAGACAATAAAGCACTAATCTGTTTGGTTAACAATTATAGTATGCTTGAAAGACATGTAGACAATGTTCCGAAAATGGCTTATACTATTCTAGATATTGCAGACAAACCTACAACAGTAATCTATGATGCTCCTGCTGGTATTGCAGAAAATTTAGTAGCTAAAGACAATACTTTAGCTATTAGAATTGTTGATCATAAATTTTGCGAGAAACTAATCAAATATTTTGGTCGTCCAATTGTATCTACCTCTGCCAATATTAGTGGTCAACCTACACCAAATTCGTTTAAAGAAATAAGCGAAGCTATTTTAAAAGGTGTGGATTATGTCGTAAATTTGCAAAACGAAAATAAAAACGCAAAACCATCAACAATTATTAAGTTATCTAACAATGGTGGAGTTAAAATTATTCGTGAGTAAATAGCACCAATGAATTACAAAGCAGCACTACAAAACCCTATATTTAAAATTATATCTCAAGCCTCTAAAAATCTAAACTTAGACAGCTATGTTATTGGTGGTTTTGTACGTGATTTTTTGCTTAAACGTGGCACTGCAAAAGATATTGATATTGTTGCAATTGGTAGTGGTATTGAGCTAGCAAGAGCTGTAGCACAATTATTACCAAACAAACCTAAAGTACAAGTTTTTAAAACCTATGGAACAGCAATGTTACGTTATAATGACATTGAAATTGAATTTGTAGGAGCTAGAAAAGAATCTTATAACGAAGATAGTCGAAATCCAATTGTCGAAAACGGAACGTTACAAGACGATCAAAACCGAAGAGACTTTACCATTAACGCATTAGCCTTAAACTTATCGGAAACTAATTTTGGTGATTTATTGGATCCATTTAACGGTATTGAAGATTTAGACAACAAGGTAATTAAAACACCTTTAAATCCAGATATTACATACAGCGACGATCCTTTACGTATGATGCGTGCTATTAGATTTGCAACACAATTAGATTTTATAATTGAAGCAGAATCTTTAAATGCAATAACAAGAAATAGCGACCGCATCAAGATTATTACTAAAGAGCGTATTGTTGTTGAACTAAATAAAATAATTGAAAGTAAAATACCTTCCAAAGGGTTTTTATTATTAGAAAAAACAGGACTTTTAAAACATTTCTTACCAGAAATAACAAACCTTAAAGGTATTGATGAGGTTGAAGGACAAAAACACAAAGATAATTTTTACCACACTTTAGAAGTAGTAGACAACATATCCAAACATACGGATAATCTTTGGTTGCGTTGGGCTGCATTATTACACGATATAGGAAAAGCACCAACCAAACGGTTTAGCAAAAAAGTAGGTTGGACATTTCATGGTCATGAATTTGAAGGTTCAAAAATGGTATACCATTTATTTAAAAGGTTAAAAATGCCATTAAATGACAAAATGAAATTTGTCCAAAAAATGGTATTTATGAGCTCTAGACCTATTGTTTTGGCTCAAGATATTGTTACAGATTCTGCTGTAAGACGTTTAGTATTTGATGCAGGAGATTATGTTGATGATTTAATGACACTTTGTGAAGCTGACATTACGACCAAAAACCCTAAAAAGTTTAATAAATACCATAACAACTTTAAAATTGTTAGAGAAAAAATTATTGAAGTAGAAGAAAAAGATCATGTACGTAACTTTCAACCTCCTGTTTCAGGTGAAGAAATTATGAAAACCTTCAATTTAAAACCTTCAAAAGAAATTGGAATTATTAAAGAAGCTATAAAAGAAGCTATTTTGGAAGGAGATATTCCTAACAATCATGAAGCTGCTTTCAATTTAATGTTAGAAAAAGGAAAAGCATTAGGTCTAACCGTTAATTAAGTGATGTATGTTAGAATTAATTAAAACCAATTCTGATAACTCTGACTTTAAAAGTCTTATCATTCAATTAGATGATTTTTTAAAAATTACAGATGGTGAGGACCATGATTTTTATAATCAATACAATGGTTTAGATACAATTAATCATGTTGTTGTTGCCTACATTAACAACAAACCTGTAGGTTGTGCTGCTTTTAAACCTTTTGATAAATCAACAGTTGAAATTAAACGCATGTTTACCACCAAAGCTGCAAGAGGACAAGGTGTTGCAAAAGCTGTACTAAATCTTTTAGAGATTTGGGCAAAACAATTAGATTATCAATATAGTATTTTAGAAACTGGTATTAGACAACTTGAAGCTATCCAGCTTTACAAAAGCTGTAATTATAAAATCACAGATAATTACGGTCAATATAAAGGTATAGACCAAAGTTTATGCTTTAAAAAAGAATTGTAAGAAAATTTATAAATACATTAAGTTATGAAAAAGGACAACAAAAAGGTCATTTATTGGCTACTAACAGGTTGTGTGCTAATATTTGTAATGGTTATTGTTGGCGGTATAACACGCTTAACACACTCTGGATTATCAATTTCTAATTACAAACTAATTTCTGGTACAATACCACCAATGAACGATGTAGAGTGGCAAGAAGCTTTTAATCTTTATAAACAATACCCAGAATACCAAAAACTAAACACCCATTTTAGTATAGAAGAATTTAAAGATATTTACTTCTGGGAATGGATCCATCGTGTCATTGGACGTTTTATTGGTTTGGTCTTTTTCTTTCCATTTTTATATTTTTTAATTACCAAGCAACTCACAAAACCAACTATAAAAAAATCCATTGGATTAATGCTACTTGGTGGTTTTCAAGGTTTTTTAGGGTGGTATATGGTCAAAAGCGGATTAATAGACAGACCTGACGTAAGCCATTACAGGTTAGCAATGCATTTAACCACTGCATTTATAACATTTGCAGCAACATTTTGGGTAGCATTAGACTTAATGTTCCCGTTTACCGAAATTAGAAACACTAGATTTAAAAGATTAATTCAAGCAGGTTTATTGGTGCTTATTATACAAATTATATATGGTGCTTTTGTCGCTGGATTGGATGCTGGTTGGGTACATAACCATTGGCCAATGATGAGCGAAGGTAAATTTATACATGAAAGCGCTTATATAGAACGTGACACCTTATTTGCTAATTTTACAGAAGGTAAAAGTGGTGTGCAATTTGTACATCGTACATTAGCCTATCTTGTGGTTATTTTTATACTTTTTATTTATTTTAAAGGTCAAAAATATATTAACTCACATTACCAGAAAAAAGCATTAAATTTATTATTAGGTTTAGTCTTTTTACAATTTGTACTTGGTGTATTTACATTAATATTACAAGTTCCGGTTTGGTTAGGTGTTGTCCATCAAGTTGGTGCCTTTTTATTATTGAGTGCCATGACATTTACGTTACATCGTTTTAGCAAATAACACCTAAAAACAGTATCTTTACACACTTATTTTTTTATTATGATTTACAGATTTAGAGTTATACTTGATAACGATACAGAAGAAGATATTTTCAGAGATTTTGAAATTCGCGAAAGCGATACTATGGAAGACTTACACAACGTTATTACACAATGTTTTGGCTTTGATGGTACTGAAATGGCATCATTTTATATTAGTGATGAAGAATGGAATCAAGGTGAAGAAATAAGTCTTTTTGACATGAGTGATGGTCTAAATGAAGTTAAGTTAATGAACGAAACTTCTATCTCAGACACAGTACACGAGGCACAAACTAAGCTAATTTATGTGTACGATTTTATGAGTATGTGGACCTTTTTTGTTGAGTTAGCAGAAATTGTTGAAACTGCTGAAGGTGTGGATTATCCAAACCTAATGTATGTACAAGGTCAAGTTCCAACTGAAGCTCCTGATAAAGTTTTTGAAGCTGAAAAAGATGAATTTGACGCAGAATTTGATGATGACTTTAACATTGATGACTACGACAATTTAGATTTTAACGAAAACTGGAATTAAAACCCTTTAGTATTAACATTCTCATAGTTTCGTTTTACAAACGACAATGCGTTTTTAACTATTTGACCCATATTTTGGCTTTTCTTAAATTTTAGATCTAAGGTATAATCATAGATTTTAGATTTTAAAAGTTTAATATGCTCTGGGTTTGATATAGTATCATTTACCATACAATCTAATAATTGATCAATACGATCGTTGTAACTTATCATACGTTTAGCAACTATGGAACGTTCTTCTATTTTGTATTGATCAATAGATTCTTTTTTAAACTTTTTTGTAACTAACTCAACTAACTTTAAATTTTCTTTAAAAAACTGAGGTCTGTACACATTAAACTTACCTTCGTATGATTGCTGATCAAAATCTATAGCTCTTATTTTAAATACCACATGATCAAAATCATGTGTTGGCACAATCACATAATTATAAGCTCTCATGTCTCCTAAAAGCCTAATCATACAACGCTCGTTAAATTTTACAAACTCTTTGGCTATTTGAGATTTTTCAGATTCTGTACAATCATTAAGCATGGTTTTAATAAACTCGTCTCCAGGTATTCCTGCTATATGTTCTTCTATTAAAGTATTACCATGCACCATAAAATTCAAGTTGTATGGAGACAACATATGCTCTAATTCTAATCCATAAATACGTGAAGCATCAGCTTTTTTGACATAAAAATAAGTGTAATTATCATTTAAAATATTTCTAACTTTTATTCTAAAAGGTTTAGAGTTACCAAAGGTACAATAGTCAATTGCATCAACATTTAAAAACGGAATTGAAGTTTCATTTCCATCAGAATGTAATCTTGTATATACTTTTTTAAGGCTTAAGTCTATTTCTGCTCTATCAAATTCGCTAAAATAAACACGTACCCAAAGTGTATCATTATCATCTTTATCATAAACCGTAATTGCGCCTTGAAAACGCAGTAAATCGTCATATAAAATGGTGATTTTAGAGTTCCGGTTATATTCTGACAAATAATCATTCAACTTATCACTTATAGGATAGGATGGCTTTTTTTTAGAAATTTTTAAGTCTTTCATAGCTTTATATAGTGTATCAAATTTAAAACTAATTTTTAATTTGTAACATTTTTACAGTACAATCGTCTTACAATTAAACCAACCATTACTAATTATAAATTAGTACTAAAAAACCATTTATCTTGGACACCATTCTTAACATTAGTAATCTTACTAAACAATATGGCAACTTAACAGCTGTCAACAATTTATCATTTACCATTAAAAAAGGAAACGTTTACGGTATTTTAGGACCAAACGGAAGTGGTAAATCTACAACATTAGGCATTACCTTAAACGTCGTTAATAAAACCAGCGGAGATTTTAGCTGGTTTGATGGTCAGACCTCAACACATGACGCTTTAAAAAAAGTTGGAGCAATTATAGAGCGTCCAAACTTTTACCCTTACATGTCAGCATACAAAAACTTAAAATTAGTTTGTAAAATAAAGGGAATTACTGAAGAAAAAATAGACGAAAAACTAGAACTAGTAGGCTTACTTGACCGTAAAGACAGTAAATTTAAAACCTTTTCTTTAGGGATGAAGCAACGCCTTGCAATAGCATCTGCATTACTTAACGATCCTGAAATTTTAATTTTAGACGAACCCACAAACGGTCTTGACCCTCAAGGTATACACCAAATTAGAGCTATAATTAAAGATATCGCAAGTCAAGGTACAACCATTTTATTAGCGTCTCATTTATTAGATGAAGTTGAGAAAGTGTGCTCACATGTTGTTGTACTCAGAAAGGGTAATAAATTATATGAAGGTCCAGTAGATCAAATGATTTCTAGTGATGGCTTTTTTGAATTAAAATGTGATAACAACACAGCACTTTTAGATTATCTAAATACGCATCCAAATATTAAAAACACAAAAGTAACAGAGGATTTAATAACTGCCTTTTTAAATGCACCAACATCTGCAGCCTCTTTTAACAAAGAGCTATTAGACAAAGGTATTGCACTGTCGCATCTAGTATTGCGTAAAGAAAGTTTAGAAGAACAATTTCTTCAACTTACAGACAACTTAGAAGACAAAAACTAATCCATCAAAAAACACAAATCATGTTACGACTTTTACAAATAGAATTACAAAAACTTTTAGAAAATAGGGTTAGTAAAATATTAATCTTCTTTTCATTTATATTACCGTTTTTCATCATATTATTATCCTCATTTAAAATCAATTTCTTTGGTCTATTTACGATAGACTTGGGTAGTGTAGGAATTTTTGATTTTCCATACATTTGGCATATTACCACTTTTTTCTCGTCATTATTTAAGCTATTTTTTGCTATAGTTGTGGTTAGCATGATTGGTAATGAATATAGTAACAAAACCATCAAGCAAAACTTAATTGATGGTCTTAGTAAAAAAGAATTTATACTGTCAAAATTTTATGCTATAGTATTTTTCTCTGTTGTATCGACACTATTAGTTGGTATTTTAACCTTAGCTATTGGACTATACTATAATGGTGACAGTGAAGCTTATTATATGTTTAGTGAAAGCATCTTTTTACTTGCTTATTTAGTAAAACTTATTGGCTTTTTTAGTTTATGCTTATTTGCTGCAGTATTAATAAAACGCTCTGCATTTGCACTAGCTTTTTTATTCATCCTATTTATAATCGAATGGATTATATATGGTATAATATTAAAAAATTACGATGATGACATTGCGACTAAAATTCAAAACTTTTTACCATTAAAGTCTATGTCTAAATTAATAGACGAACCCTTTAGACGTATTGTAGCTATGAAGTCGCCAGAAAAAACAGAACTTATATATGATTTTGCTGTACATTGGTACGAAATATTTATTGTTCTTGGGTGGACTAGTTTATTTGTATTTTTCTCTTATAAATTATTACAAAAAAGAGATTTATAAAAAACCTTGTTTATTTTTTAACAAACTACATTTATTTATAAGATTTTATTATAATACATTTACTAATTATAGATTTTTTTATGAAAAATATATTTTTAGTATTAATACTACTTTGCAGCTTTATATTACAAGCGCAAAATGAAGCTGCAAACTGGTATTTTGGTGATAATGCTGGAATACAATTTAACACAAACACTAATGCTGTTACAGCATTATCTGATGGTCAATTAGCAACTGATGAAGGCTGTACAAGCATATCAAATAGTGCTGGTGATTTATTATTTTACACAGATGGAATTACTGTGTATAATAAAAACCATAATGTTATGCTTAATGGTAATAACCTGGATGGCAACCCTTCAAGTACACAGTCTGCCATAATTATCCCTAAACCAGGTGACCCAAATATTTATTACATATTTACTCAAGGTACAGAGTTTTTTGGGCAACAAGATCAAGGCTTCAATTTTACTGAAGTCAACATGTCATTAGATAATGGACTAGGAGCTGTAACTAATATTAAAAATCAATTTTTATTATCTAGAGCTTCAGAAAAATTAAGTGCAGTACTTAAAGATTGCCAATCTCAAAATATTTGGGTGGTGACTTTTGCAAGTAATGATGCTTTAACAAACCCTTCTGCTGTAGACAACAATAACACTACTTTTTATGCTTTTGAAGTTTCTTCTACTGGTGTAAACACTACTCCAGTTACATCAACGATACCTTTCAGTATTTCAGAAAGAAGAGGGTATTTAAAATTTTCTCCAGACGGAACAAAAATAGCTTCTGCAAACGTTGGTAGTGGTTTATTTTTATATGACTTTGATACTAATACTGGACAGGTAAGTAACTCGCAACAAATACAAATAAATATCAATCCATTAGGAAAAGTACAACGTGCCTATGGAGTAGAATTTTCACCTAATAATCAAGTATTATACGTTAGTACATATTTTGAAACAGACTCCGATAATTTTGAAAATACCAGTGCACAATATGGTGCCTTGCTTCAATATGATCTAACGTCTAATAATATAAGCCAATCAGAACAAGTTTTAGACCAAAGAGTCATGTATAGAAGTGCTTTACAATTAGGTCCTGACGGTAAAATTTACAGATCATTAAGTGCAACTTATAATCAAGGCTCTCCTTTTTTAAGTGTTATTAATAATCCAAATCAATTAGGTCAATTTTCAGATTACCAACATGAAGCAATAAGCTTGAATGGTCGCGTCTCAAGGCAAGGCTTACCTCCTTTTATTTCTTCTTTCTTTTCAGAAAAAATTGATATCATTCCTACTGACACCTCCAACTCTGTAGTCTTACCATTATGCACAGGAGAAAACTATACGCTAACAGCTGAAGATATTAATGGAGCAACTTATACTTGGTATAAAGATGGTACTATCCTTACAACTCCAACAATACCAAATGAGTTATTAATAAATGAAAATGGAAACTATGAGGTTATTATTGATTTAAATAATGGTGACTGTGACACAAAAGAAGGACAAGCCATTGTAACTTATTATGATATACCTATTGCTACTCAACCAAATGATATTATTATTTGTGATGATGATAATGATTCCAGTAGTGATATATTGCTATCTAATCAAAATGAATCAATCTTAAATGGTCAAAATTCTTTAGAATTTGAAATCACCTATCATTCAACACAAAATGAAGCTGATTTGGGGCAAAATGAATTACCAAATAATTATCTTGTAAATGCTTCACAAGAAACCATTTTTGCTAGAATTTTTAATTTTGGTAATAACAATTGTTATGATACTACTAGTTTTAATGTTGAAATTTATAATACACCAGTAATAGATAATTTATCTGACTATGAAACTTGTGATGATACTACCGATGGAGACGACACTAATGGACAAACAACTATAGATTTAGCAAGCTACAATACGCAAGTCTATGGATTACAAAGTACAACACTTTATAATATAACGTATCACAACACACAAAATGATGCTGACATAGGTGCAAACCCTTTACCAAATAATTATTACAACACAACACCTATCACAGAAACTATTTTTGTAAGATTAGAAAATAGTATTAATACAGATTGCTTTACTACCAATAGCTTTAACATTACTGTTAATCCTGTACCTGAAGTCTATGATGACATTTTATTTCAATGTGACGAAGATGGAGTTCCAGATGGTCAGACTATATTTAATTTAAATGAAGCTTCAGCAAACATAACTAATAACAACAGCCAGAATACTATAGCATTTTATACAACTTTCAGCAATGCGCAATCAGAGACAAATCCTATAAACGGAGACGCTTATAGTAATATCTCAAACCCTCAAACTGTTTATGTTGTTGTTACAGACACCATAACAAACTGTATTGCTTTGTCCGAGTTAACTTTAGAAGTTAGCGTTACACAAACCAATGATTATATTGCTCCTCCTGTTTGTGACGAACTTGGCTCTGAAGATGGAATTAACACCTTTGATTTAGATAGTTTTTCAACAGAGATAACAAATGGCCTTCCTGCTAGTATTACGGTTAGCTATTATAGCACATATGATGATGCCCTTTTAGAAGTTAATGCTTTACCTTCATTATATAACAATACAATCCCTTACAATGAAGTCATTTACGCTAGAGCAGAAAACAATAATGCCTGTTACGGTATTAGCGAAGTTTTGTTAACTATCAATCCTTTACCACAAATTACAGAAGACGAAACAGTTTTATATTGTCTTAATCAATTTCCTGAAACCATACAACTAACAGCAACCAACACAGCAAACCCTAACTATTACTATAATTGGTCAACTGGTGAAACTACTGCCTCTATAGAGGTCAATACAATAGGTCAATTTACTGTTACTGTAACAACTGCAGAAGGTTGCCCAAAAACAAAAACCTTTACTGTTCAACCTTCAAACATTGCAACTATTGAAGATATTATTGTAGTTGATGGCAGTTTAAATAACAATGTCGTCACAATCCTGACTTCAGGTGAAGGAGACTACGCTTTTGAATTAATTAATGCTGAAGGACTTTCAACAGGGTTTCAAAATAATAACATCTTTACTAATATAAAACCAGGAATTTATCAGGTTAATATTACAGATATCAAAAATAATTGTGGCACAATAGATCAAATGTTTTCAGTAATTGGATTTCCTTTATTTTTCACACCAAATGACGATGGAAAAAATGATTATTGGCAAGTATATGGAGTCTCCTCTCAGTTTCAAGCTAACTCAATTATTCAAATATTTGATAGATATGGAAAACTACTAAAAGAATTCACTCCTAACAGCCAGGGTTGGGATGGTACTTTTAACGGACAACCATTACCTACTAACGATTATTGGTTTACAGTAAAACTTCAGGATGGACGTATTTATAGAAATCATTTCACTTTAAAAAGATAGTAATTTGTACATTTAAGTAAGAATACAAACTAATGAAACATGTATTTTTCGTCATTATAATAATTGGACTTTGCTTTACTAAAGCAAATGCACAAAACATTGAATTGTTTCAACAATTTAATGGACGCTATGACTATATAGCTATCGGGAATACTTTAAATCAAGCAGAAAATAATCTTTCTCAATTCTTTTGCGAAACACTTCCATCCTCTCAAGCCAATTTAACATTACCAAACAATACAAACATTGTTGCTGCCTATTTATTTTGGTCTGGTTCTGGAACTGGCGATAACCAAGTTACGCTTAACACTACATCTATAAATGCCCAAGATACATTTACTGTAGACTATAATGCAGGTAGTAATGGTTTGCTTACTTATTTTGCTAGCTATGCAGAAGTCACTGATCAAATTAATAATGAAGGCAGTACAAATTATATTTTTTCAGATTTAGATATTTCTGACACATTAACTAACACTCCTGGTTATTGTAATAACAGAACTAATTACGCAGGTTGGAGCTTATATGTTATTTATGAACAACCAACATTACCACTAAATCAAGTTAATCTATTTTTAGGATTGGAAATTATTAACGCTGACGTTCAAGATAAAACTATTATTCTAGAAAACGTAAACGTACTTGATAACAATAATGCTAAAATTGGTTTTTTAGCTTGGGAAGGAGATAATGCTTTAAATTTTGGAGAATCACTATCAATTAACGGAAATGTCTTATCCAATCCTCCTCTAAATTTACCTGACAATGCTTTTAACGGAACCAATAGTTTTACAAATTCTACTAACTTTTATAATGCTGATTTAGATGTTTATAACATCGAAAACAATATACAAATTGGAGATACAGAAGTTACTATTAATCTAACCACAGGTGATTTTGATAGTAACGGTATTTTTAGAGCCGATTTAATAATTCTTAACAATATTATTACCGTTTTAAATAGTCAATTACCAGATGCAACGGTTACACAAAATTTTTACCAAACAAACTGTAATACCAGAAGCATTACTATAGATTATACTGTATACAACAACAATAGCACAGCTGCTTTACCAACCAATACAGCAATTGCTTTTTTTATAGACAACGTATTAATAGGGCAAAGTCAAACCAACACTATAATTGGTATTGGAGAAGAAGAAACAAGTCAAATTACTTTAGAAATACCTAATACTATACCTGATACTTTTATTATTGAAATTGAAGTTGATAACGACGGAAACAATAATGGTTTAGTAACTGAAACAAATGAAGTAAACAATAACACATTCTCGACCATCCAACTTATACCAATTCCTGAAACTATTCAGCTTGCTGAATTAGTAGCTTGTGATCAAGGTTATAATACAGGCATTTATAATTTAAACAATGCTTTAATTAATATAGACCTAAACTTGTATCAAGACCTATTTTTTTACAGCAGTTTAGATGATTTAAACAATCAAGATGCCATAACAAATCCAAGTCATTACATTTCTAATACAACTCCACAAACAATATATGTTGCTGCACAAACACAATTATGTTTCGACTTATTTGTTTTTACCTTAAACACAACAAACTGCCCTCCTACTATTCCGGATGGATTTTCTCCAAATCAAGATACCATTAACGACTATTTTAATATTCAAGGATTATATAATGTCTTTCAAGATCACGAATTATTGATATATAATCGTTATGGCACTTTAATCTTTATAGGTAATAATAATACAAAATGGTATGGTCAAGTTAATCAAGGCTTAACTAATCAAGGAAACATTGTTCCTACAGGCACATATTTTTACGTACTAAATCTTAAAGCCCCTAATTACCAAATCCAAACAGGGTGGGTTTATATTAATTACTAAATAATCGACTTTATATTTAGTATTAATCAATACTTCAGGTTATACCGTTTTTACCTACCCATATAACATTCAAAATTAGTATTCTTCAAAATAAATGATGTTTTTGAGTTATTAAAACAATCTAGCTAAGCTTCATTTAATAAAAATATCCTCTCAAACTCCAATAGAAACTTTTTTTTCTAAAAAAATAGCTATATCTCAAAATACGCTTAGCAAGTCTAAAAACGTGACTTTTTGCTAATAATTTAGAAATCAGGAAAATAAAAATTTCTTTTTATCGTCAAAATTTGCGTTTAGTCGATATTTTATATATGTTTGTCCTTTAATCGATAATATATGTATTTCATCGTGTTTTAACAAAAAACCAATAAAAGCAATGAAAATTAACCTAAGACCAACATTTTTCACTCTACTTTTAGTGCTTTCGTCAGCAAGTTTTGCTCAACAGATATCTATTGATGATTCGTTTTCTGCACAACAATTAGTTCAGGATAATTTAGTACAAGGCTGTGTTGAGGTATCTAATATAAATTCTACTGTAAACGGAAATATTGATGGATTTTCAAGTTTTGGTTATTTTGAAAAAGCTGGATCTAATTTTCCGTTTGAAAACGGAATAATGTTATCTACAGGTCAAGCTAACTCAGCAGGAAACACATTAAATACTAGTCCTTTAAACGAAGGAACTACAGCTTGGACTACAGATCCAGATTTAGAAGCTGCTTTAGGTATAAATAACACATTAAATGCAACATCAATTGAGTTTGATTTTATATCAGCTTCAAATACAGTTCAATTTAATTACATTTTAGCTTCAGAAGAATATTTTGCTGAGTATCCATGTCTATATTCTGATGGTTTTGCTTTTTTAATTAGAGAAGCTGGAAGTGGTGATGCATATCAAAATATTGCTGTTGTCCCAAATACAAGTATACCTGTAAATACAAATACTATTCATGATGATATTGTAGGGTTTTGTGCTGCAGAAAATGGTCAATATTTTGAAGGTTATAACGTAGGAGACACAAACTTTAATGGTCGTACCACAGTTTTAAGTGCATCTGCTAACATAATGCCAAATGTACAATACAACATTAAATTAATAATTGCAGATCAAACCGATCGTAATTTTGATACTGCTGTATTTATTGAAGGTAACAGTTTTACAGATAGTGTGTATTTAGGTGAGGACATTAATACATGTGACACTTCTGTTACATTAAATGCAGACACTAATAATCCGCAAGCAACTTACCAATGGTATGTAAACAATACAATTATAGCAGGACAGAATACAAACTCTCTATTTGTTGACACAAATGGAAATTACACTGTGCAAGTCACTGTACCATTAAATACAAACACTTGTACTTTTGAAGATTCAATTAATATTGCTTTAAACACCATTCAAGACGGAACTTTAATATCAGATTTTGAAGTTTGTGATGATGCTTCAAATGATGGAGAAGAAATCTTTGATTTAAGTACAAAAATTTCTGAAATAGAAACGACTTTACCAAGTGCAACTTATACGACAACATTTCATTTATATCAAAACGAAGCAATAGAAAACACTAATGCTATCACACAGTATTTAAGTACAAACCCTACACAAACAATATATTTTAGAGCACAAAATAATAGTTCTGGTTGTGTATACATGGGCAGTTTTGATTTAATAATAAACGCTTATTTATCAATAACTAACCCTTCTAATTTAACAATTTGCGCTGCTAATAATAGTGCAATTGATTTAACGGTAAAAAACGACGAAATCACTAACAATAATCCAAACTACTATGTTAATTATCATTTTAATCAAACTGATGCAAACAGTATTGAAAACCAAATAGAGTCGCCTTATACTCCTGCTAGTAATACTGAAACACTTTACGTTAGTGTATTAGATATAACTACAGGTTGTAGTACGACAACAACTTTAGATATTCAGATTAATAACTTTCCTGATATCAATATGGACACATTATCTTTAGATGCTTGTGAACAAGACGGAAATGGTTATGACAATTTTGATTTAACCGAAAATCTTGATGACGTATTACAAGGTCTTACCAATGTTACAGTAACCCATCATGAAACCGAAGATGAAGCTTATGGAGGCACAAACCCGATTAACAATCCAACCAACTATCCAAATACGCAACAATTTGTACAAACCTTATTTATTAGAGTTGAAGACAATGATACTGGTTGCGTGTCAATAGTACCACAAGAATTACACACTTTTTTACTTGAAACTGGTACCGAAATAACAGATTTTTACGAATGTGACGATGCTTCCAATGATGGAATTGTAGATTTTGATTTACTACAAGTTGGTATTATGATAATTAATGGTAACGAAGATCTAACAATTGATTTTTATGAAACCGTTGAAGACCAAACAGCAAACACCAATGCTATTAACCAAAACCAACCGTATACTGTAAACAATGCACCTAAAACATTATTTATTACATTACAGAGTCCAGCATGCTCTTATAAATCTTCAATACAACTAATAATTAACCAAGGTTTTGATATACAAACATTAACAACACAAAATTATTGTGATACCAACAGTGATGGGTTTACAAGTATAGACTTAACTAGCTTTGACGATTATGTTGCAACTGGTGTTGAAGGAGGAACAGTAAAATATTTTGCATCTCAAGCTAATGCAGAAGCTAACGTTAATGCATTACCACCTTTTTATGACAATACAAGTAACCCTTTAACAGTATATGTTAGAGTCCAAAATCAAAATAGTTGTAGTGCAACTTCTGCTTTAACTATTAATGTATTACCTGCTCCTCAAGTAAATAATGCCGAAGACATTATTATTTGTGATGATGATCAAGATGGTTTTTCTATAGTAGACCTAACACAGTCTATAGATCAAATGGTACCAGATACCAACAACAGAAACATAACATTCCACAGCACACAAGTGGATGCTCAATCTAACAGTAACCCTATACTAAACGATACTAGTTACAATGCAGACACCCAAATGGTATTTTGTCGTGTTGAAAACGCAACAACAGGATGTTTTAGAGTAGACAATATTAGAATTTATGTAAACACATTACCTGTCTTTGATGCAATTGAAACCTATATTAGTTGCGAGACTGATGGAGACCAAATAGGCCAATTTTTATTCTCTAATAAAGATGCCGAAATACTTAATGGTCAAACAGGTAAGCAAGTGTTATATTATGCGTCTCAAGTAGATGCTGATTCTGGAAATAACCCTATTAACAAAAATAATATTTATGAAAACATCTCTAATCCTCAGACTATATTTGTTCGTGTTCAAAACACTACAGATTCAGATTGTTATGGCACATCGTCATTTCAAATAGAAGTCAGTTCTAACCCAATTTACGATGCACCAACAGATGTGTTTGTTTGTGATGATGTTTCAAATGATGGGTTTTCTACGTTTGATTTAACAGAAATATCTTCTCAAATCAGTCAAAATTCACCCGAAACATTAAGTATAACTTACCACTTAACACTTGCAGATGCAGAAGCACAAATCAACCCTTTACCTGATAGTTTTACAACCACTGTAAATCCGCAACAAGTATTTGCAACTATAGACAATGGTACGTTTTGTAAAGGTATAGAAAGTTTTGTGTTTAACGTTATTGCTGTACCTTCAACAAACTCTGCTAGTGGTTTAGAAATGTGTGATGATAATACGGATGGTTTTGCAACGTTTGATTTAACGGTTTCAGAATTTGAAGTACTTTCTATAAGACAAGATAACACTGTTGTTGAATATTATACTTCTTCTGAAGATTTAGAATTATCTTCAAACAGAATCATGGATCCTACTAACTTTACAAACACAGTAAATCCACAAACAGTTTATATTAAAGTATTAAATACCGTTTCTAATTGTTATGCCGAAATTCCGTTATTACTAACAGTTAATACGCCTCCAACTATAACACCAAATGTTGTAGTAAACACCTGTGAAGATAGCACGAATACTTACAATTTAAACGAAGCTTTACCTAATGTTATAAACACAACACTATCTATTGAAGCGACTTTTTATGCTTCACAAGTTGATGCTGAAGCACAACAAAATGCTTTAGACAACAATTACAACTATACTATTGGTAATCAAACTATATTTGTAAGAGCTAATTTTACTAATAGCATCTGTTATAATATAGGCAGTTTTACACTGCAAGCTTTTCCAATACCAACAGCAGGAATAGTTCCAGATTTAGAGCAATGTGATAATGACTATGACACCTTTGCAATTTTTGATTTTAGTCAACAAACAGCAACAGCTTTAAATGGTCAAAATCCTAGTGAGTTTACTATCTCTTATTTTGAAACGCTAGTTGATGCAGAAAATAACACCAATGTACTAGAAGATTTAAGCGTAGATTCTGAAAATAATTCTGAATACTTCATTAGAGTTCAAAATAATACCACAGGCTGTTACAATACTACAAGCTTTAAAACTATTGTAAATAGAAAACCAGAGTTGGATATTCAAGATCAGGTATTATGTTTAGAAAACTTACCTTTATTAGTATCTGCCGAGACTAATATACCTACAGATAATTATGCTTGGTCAACTAATAGCACAAGTAGTTATATAGAAATAACAGAAATAGGAACATATTCCGTTACAGTAACTACACAAAACGGTTGTACAACCTCAACAACGTTTACTGTGTCAGAGTCGGAAGCTGCAACAATAGATTTTACTGAGACGGTAGATTTTTCAGATCCAAATAATGTAACCGTTGAGGTTTCTGGTATTGGAAATTACCTATATCAATTTGACGACGAAGCTCCTCAAGAATCTAACCTATTTACTAATGTACCTATTGGACCTCATGTAATTACGGTTATAGATTTAAATGGCTGTAACTCGACATCTAAAGAAATAGTAATAATTGATACACCTAAATTTGTTACTCCAAATGGAGATGGCTACTTTGATACTTGGCACATCACTGGTGTCAACCAATTAGAAGGTACTGTTGTTAATATTTATGATCGTTATGGTAAGTTATTAAAAACGCTAAACCACAGCTCGATGGGATGGGATGGACGTTATAATGGAAACCTAATGCCAAGTAGTGATTATTGGTTTGTTGCTGATGTTAAAAAGGGAGCTGTTGAGTTTCAGGTTAAAGGTCATTTTGCTCTAAAGCTTTAACACTTAAAATTTTATTTTAAAAATAATTGTTGTTTACCTTTGCTATCCCTAAAAATTGATATGCAAAGTAAATTACTTTTAGTTTTAGTTTTGATTGTTAATGTTATAACTGCACAAAACGTTACAACAGACGTACAAACTTATACACCTCAACAGTTAATAGAAGATGTTTTAATTGACAGTAACTGTATTACAAATATCCAAGTAACAAACGTAGTTGGTGGCGATTTTGGAGGCTCTGACCAAAGTTATGGTTATTTTAACGCAACAGGTACAACGTTTCCGTTTCAAAATGGAATTGTTTTAAGTACTGGACGCTTAAGTAATGTTAATGGTCCAAACACATCTTTAAGTGATGATAATGCTAATAATTGGTCTGGTGACCAAGATCTAGAAATAGCTTTAAACGAAAACAATACCATAAATGCAACCATACTTGAATTTGAATTTACTACTATAGCCTCTCAAATTAGCTTCAATTACATTTTTGCGTCTGAAGAGTACCAAGAAAACAATCCTAATACATGCCAATTTTCTGATTTATTTGGATTTTTAATTCGCGAAGTTGGTCAACAACAATACCAAAATATAGCTTTAGTACCTAATACACAAACACCTGTTAAGGTTACAACCGTTCATCCAGAAATACCAGGTGGTTGTCAAGAAGAAAATCAGTTTTATTTTGGAAGTTGGAATGGTGCCAATACACCAATCAATTTTAATGGACAAACCAAAGTTCTTTCTGCTACAGCAAACACTTCACCTAATGTAACCTATCAAGTAAAGCTTGTCATTGCAGACGAGCAAAATTACAGATACGACTCTGCTGTATTTTTAGAAGCTGGAAGTTTTCAAGTCACCACTAACTTAGGCCCTAATTTATTGGAAGATACAAATAATGCTTTATGTCCAAACGATATTATTACTTTGGACGCAACACAAACTGGTAATAACGTTTACACCTGGTATCAAGACAATACCTTATTAACCACTCAAACCAACCCTACATTAGACATACAAGATGCAGGAACCTATAACGTTGAGGTCACTTTGGCCAATGGTTGTATTAGCTATGGCGAAATTATTATAGAAAAATATGATGATTTTCCAACATCAAACACCTCAATAATACAATGTGATTTTGATCAAGATGGCTATAGCAATTATAATTTATTTACAGTAGACCAAACGCTTTTAGGAACAAATCCAGATTTATCTATACAAGGTTTTTACACCTCTCAATTAGATGCTGAGCAACAATCAAACCCAATTACTACACCTCAAAATTTTGAAAACACTAGCATAAATCAAACCGTTTATGCTTTATTGGTTAATAATCAATCAGGATGTACAAATATCTCTCAAATAGCATTAAGTATATCTAATAATACTTTGCCTAATTATAGTTTTGACGGTTGTGATGATGGTGATATTGACGGTTTAGCAACTTTTGATTTAGATGAGGTCGCTGCACAAATCCAACCTCAAGTGCCAACCAATGCTTCAATAACTTTTTATAATACAATGGAAGACGCTTTCGCGGAAAGCAATCCGTTGCCAACACAATTTTTAACAACACAACCAGATACACAAACTATAATTGCAAAAGTCAAAACCAACAGCATCGATTGTTACGCTATTACAGAAGTACAATTAAATGTATTGTACACACCACAAATTTCAGAAAATGAAACTGTTGACTATTGTTTAAATAACTATCCTGAAACCATAACTTTACAAGGAGGCGTTTTAAACGACTCACCTAGCAACTATTATTACCAATGGTTACTAAACGGAACAGATACAGGTGTCAACACTTCTTTTATAGATATTAATCAAATTGGTGTTTACACAGTAATTATTACAGATCCAAATGGCTGTTTTAACACTAGAAACATAACTGTTACTGCTATTCAAGCTCCAATAATCCAAGACATTATTCAAACACAATCTACTAGTAATAATACTGTAACAGTAATACTTGAAAATAATGGCGATTTTGAGTATGCTTTGGACCAAGGAAGCTATCAAAACAGTAACCTATTTACCAATATAAGTTCAGGATTACACACTGTATATGTCAAAAATATTGATGGTTGTAGTGTTACCCAACAAACATTTGCAATATTAGGGTTTCCTAAATATTTTACGCCAAATGGAGATATTTATAATCAATACTGGAAACCTTCTGGAATGACAATAGATTTTAACACCAATTTGGATATTAAGATTTTTGATCGTTTTGGTAAATTATTACATCAAATAAATCCTGAATCTAATGGTTGGGACGGAACATTAAACGGACAACTATTACCAACCAATGATTATTGGTATTTAGCGACTTTCCCTAACGGAACAACTACAAGAGGTCATTTTAGTTTAATAAGATAATCCACACAAGCTTTAACCTTCCTTTAAATAAAAAACTGCTTATTATTCTGTAATTTTGTATTTATGAAATTCAAAATACATTCAGAGTTTAAGCCAACTGGAGATCAACCTAATGCTATCAAACAATTAGTTGGTGGTTTGGACAATCAAGACAAATACCAAACTTTGTTAGGTGTTACAGGTTCTGGTAAAACCTTTACTGTAGCCAATGTAATTGAAGAAACACAAAAGCCTACCTTAGTTTTAGCACATAACAAAACGTTAGCTGCTCAGTTGTACTCTGAGTTTAAGCAGTTTTTTCCAGAAAATGCTGTAGAGTATTTTGTGTCTTATTATGATTATTATCAACCAGAAGCTTATATACCAACTTCTGGTGTTTACATTGAAAAAGATTTATCTATCAATGAAGAGATAGAGAAAATGCGATTAAGCACAACCTCTTCCCTATTGTCAGGACGTCGTGATGTTATAGTTATTGCTTCTGTATCTTGTTTATATGGTATTGGTAATCCAGTCGAGTTTCAGAAAAATGTAATTACCATTGAGGTTGACCAACAAATCTCACGCACAAAATTATTGCATCAACTAGTACAAAGTTTATACTCGCGTACTGAAGCCGATTTTAGACATGGTAATTTTAGAATAAAAGGAGATACTGTAGACATTTTCCCTAGTTATGCTGATGATGCTTTCAGAATTCATTTTTTTGGAGATGAAATTGAAGAAATAGAAGCTTTTAATATTCAAACTAACGAAATAGTAGAAAAATACGACAGACTTACCATCTATCCAGCAAACATGTTTGTAACCTCTCCTGATGTGTTACAAAACGCTATAAAATCTATTCAGGACGATTTAGTAAAACAATACGATTACTTCAAAGAGATTGGTAAACATTTAGAAGCAAAACGTCTGAAAGAACGTACCGAATTTGATTTAGAAATGATCAGAGAATTAGGATATTGCTCTGGTATCGAAAATTACTCGCGTTATCTTGATGGTCGTGAACCTGGCACAAGACCGTTCTGTTTATTAGACTATTTCCCTGATGACTATCTAATGGTTGTAGATGAGAGTCACGTAACGGTATCTCAAGTACATGCTATGTATGGAGGTGACCGAAGCAGAAAAGAAAACCTTGTTGACTATGGTTTTAGACTACCTGCTGCAATGGACAACAGACCTTTAAAGTTTGAAGAGTTTGAAGCTTTACAAAATCAAGTGGTTTACGTTAGTGCTACTCCTGCAGATTATGAACTTCAAAAAACTGATGGTGTTTATGTAGAGCAAGTAATACGTCCAACTGGTCTTTTGGATCCAATTATTGAAGTTAGACCAAGCTTAAACCAAATTGATGATTTAATTGAAGAAATACAACAACGTGTTGAAAAGGATGAACGTACATTAGTTACTACCCTTACAAAACGTATGGCTGAAGAATTAACCAAATATTTAAGCCGAATAAATGTTCGTGTAAATTATATACATAGTGATGTAGATACCTTAGAGCGTGTCCAAATCATGCAAGATTTACGTAAAGGTATTTATGATGTTTTAGTTGGTGTTAATTTATTACGTGAAGGTTTAGATTTACCAGAAGTCTCTTTAGTTGCTATTTTAGACGCAGATAAAGAGGGTTTTTTACGTTCGGCTAGATCTTTAACTCAAACTGTAGGTCGTGCAGCACGTAACCTTAACGGAAAAGCAATTATGTATGCAGATAAGATTACTAAAAGCATGCAACAAACCATTGATGAAACTGAATATAGACGTACCAAGCAAATCAATTATAATACTAAAAACAACTTAGTACCTAAAGCTTTAAATAAAAGCTTAGATAGTGCATTGTCACAAAACTCAGTAAGTACATATAGTTATGATCTAGAAGCTGCAAAAGCTGCTGAGCCAGAAAGTGAATATTTATCTAAAGGTGAATTAGAAAAGAAAATTAGAGAAAAACGAAAAATCATGGAAGAAGCTGCTAAACAATTAGACTTTATTGTTGCTGCTAAACTACGTGACGAGATTAAAGACTACCAAGGAAAATTGGAAGCTTTAAAAGCTTAATTAATTATACTGTACTTTAAAAATATCTATTAATACATCTGCAGGAACCATCATATCTGGAAAACCTTCCATTAAGTATAATACTTTGGTAATAGAGTTATGGTTTAAACCCATTCTAAGACCATAATTATATAATTTAGCCAGCTCGTTTTGTGTTCTAGCTTTATCAACGTGCATTAATAATACCATTCTATGGAATTGTACAATACGCTGACTATGGGATTTAAGATTGATTCTACTTATTGGATTATTAATTAAATAATCAAAATCTACTCTTGATATTTCTAATTGTTTGGCAACAGCTAACAAAAAATTATACTCTACCGTTTTAATACTATCATCGCTTTTTGCAAATGCAATCATCTCTGATAATAGACTTAATTTTTCTTTTCTATTATGCATAATATCAAGGGATTATTATTTATTATAAAGTTAACCAATATTATTATCTAATAATCATTTAAAATTGGTAATTCATCGAAAAACAACATGTTATTTAACTGATTTTTAATGCTTTACAACTTAAACTATAGACTATTCACATCAATATTTATATACACTTATCGTTTTTTTATTTTTATTTACCTTAATAATTAAATATTTTAAAATAATGATTATCAGTATCTTAAATTTATTTTCAGATTAATTAACTTTAATATTGAATGATCTAATTTTTATAATTGTTTTAATTTTTTATTAAACTCTAAAAACGATTTATAAAGTAAAAAATTGTATATCTTTTATTGTTTTCATTATAATTAGTTAACCATTTTCAAATTTGTACTTTTGTGCTTTATATTAAGAACATGACAAATAACGATATTTTTAAAAAGCTGAGAGTGGCTCATAGTTTTAGAGACACTGATATTATTGAAATTTTAGAATTAGTAGATTTCAGAATTTCTAAAACCGAATTAAGTGCTTTTTTTAGAAGAGAAGACCATCCTAATTATGTAGAGTGTGGAGATCAAATTTTACGTAATTTTTTAAATGGATTAGTGATCCATCTAAGAGGACCAATGCCTAAAAAGGGAGAGAAACCATCAGGCCATGTTTCCGCGAAAGCGAAACCTAAAAAAATAGATTTAAATAAAACCTATTCTAAACCAAAAAAAAAGAGCAACTAATTTAGTTGCTCTTTTTATATATATAAGTTAATGTACTAAGCTAATACTGCTTGTACTTTGTCTGCTGCTTCTTGGAATTCTGTTGCACTCATTACATCTAAACCAGAATCATCAATTAATTTTTTAGCTATATCTGCATTAGTCCCTTGTAAACGTACAATAATTGGTACATTAATGTTACCCATGTTTTTGTAAGCATCTATAACACCTTGAGCGACACGATCACAACGTACAATACCTCCAAAAATGTTAATTAAAATTGCTTTTACAGCTGGATCTCTTAAAATAAGCTCGAATGCTATTTCAACTCTTGCAGCATCTGCAGTACCACCTACATCTAAAAAGTTAGCTGGCTCACCACCTGCTTGCTTAATTAAATCCATTGTTGCCATAGCTAATCCTGCTCCATTTACCATACAACCAACGTTTCCGTCTAAGTCAACATAGTTTAAACCTTGCTCTCCTGCTTCAACTTCGATTGCGTTTTCTTCACGTAAATCACGTAAAGCTGCTAAATCTTTATGTCTGTATAATGCATTTGCATCTAAAGATACTTTTGCATCTACAGCCATTATTTTTGAATCACTAGTTTTTAATACAGGATTGATTTCAAATAAAGAAGAATCTGATTTTACATAAGCAGTGTATAAAGAAGTAACAAACTTTGTCATTTCTTTAAAAGCTAAACCAGATAAACCTAAGTTAAAAGCAATACGTCTTGCTTGAAAAGGTAAAATTCCTGTAGCAGGATCTATTTCTTCATTAAATATTAAATGTGGTGTTTCTTCAGCAACAGTTTCAATATCCATTCCACCTTCTGTAGAATACATAATCATGTTACGACCAGTTCCTCTGTTTAATAATACTGAGATATAAAATTCATCTGGTTCTTCATCTCCAGGATAATACACATCTTCACAAACTAAAACTTGGTGTACACGCTTACCTTCTGCAGATGTTTGAGGTGTTACTAAGTCCATACCAATAATTTGACCAGCTATATCTTTAACTTCATCTAAATTTTTGGCTAACTTAACTCCTCCACCTTTACCACGTCCACCAGCATGAACTTGCGCTTTAATAACGTGCCATCCTGTTCCTGTATCTTCAGTTAGTTTTTTTGCTGCAGCTACTGCTTCGTCAGCATTTTGAGCAACAATACCACGTTGGATACGTACGCCAAAGCTGCTTAATAATTCTTTTCCTTGATATTCGTGTAAATTCATCTTGTTTAGAGTAAAATTTTAGAGTTACAAAAGTAAATAATCACTTTAACTTACCCTAATATTTAATTATGAAAAAAACCAACAATTTAAATAATTTTTAATTTGTTAAATAATTAACAATATGTTACAAATATGTAATATCTTATTGTTTTAATTTTTTTTTTGTTCTAAAAAAATAACTTTGACAAAAAATTACAACATGCAAAACAGCCAATTACTAGAAATAGCTAAAGACTTTGGAAGTCCAGTATACGTTTATGACGCTAATATTATTGAAGCACAATATAAACGTTTGACTTCTGCTTTTAACACTGTTAAACAATTAAAAATTAACTATGCTGTTAAAGCGTTATCTAATATTTCTGTTTTAAAATTTATGAAACAATTAGGTGCAGGACTTGACACTGTTTCTATACAAGAAGTACATTTAGGTCTAGCTGCTGGCTACAAAGCAAAGGATATTATTTTTACACCAAATGGTGTGTCTTTATTAGAAATTGAAACAGTTGCTAAGTTAGGTTGTCAAATTAATATTGACAATTTATCAATATTGGAACAGTTTGGAACAAAACATCCAGAAACACCTGTTTGTATTAGAATAAATCCTCATGTAATGGCTGGAGGTAACACAAATATATCTGTTGGACATATTGATAGTAAATTTGGAATTTCGATACATCAAATACCACACATCTTAAGGATTGTTGAAAATACTAAAATGAATATTAACGGTATCCACATGCATACAGGTAGTGATATTTTAGATATTGATGTGTTTTTATATGCTAGCGAGATTTTATTTGAAACAGCTAAAAACTTTAAAAATTTACAATTTATAGATTTTGGTTCTGGATTTAAAGTACCTTACAAAACTGGTGATATTGAAACTAATATTGAAGAATTAGGACAAAAATTAAGTCAACGTTTTAATGAGTTTTGTAAAGAATATGGTAAACCACTAACCTTAGCATTTGAACCTGGAAAATTTTTAGTTAGTGAAGCTGGCCAATTTTTAGTTAACGTAAACGCAGTTAAACAAACAACTTCAACTGTTTTTGCACAAGTAGATAGTGGTTTTAATCATTTAATTAGACCAATGCTTTATGGATCTCAGCATGAGATTAGAAACATTTCTAATCCAGAAGGTAGAGAACGTTTTTATAGTGTTGTTGGTTACATTTGCGAAACAGATACTTTTGCTAATAACAGACGTATTACCGAAATTAATGAAGGTGACATTTTAGCTTTTAGTAATGCTGGAGCCTATTGCTACTCTATGGCTAGTAATTATAATTCTAGATACAGACCTGCAGAAGTCTTGATTTATAATGGTCAAGCGCATTTGATTAGAAAACGAGAAACTTTTGAGGATATAATTAATAATCAAGTAGAAATTGAATTAACTCCTAAAGACAAGAAAAAACTTGTTACAAAATAAAAAAAATAACTAATAAAACACTAGATAACAGTGTTTTATTAGTTTAAATACGAAAATAAAAATTCGGTTAAATTTTAGTACTGCAAAAAAAAAAAGAAACTTATCAATAAAGCAAAGTTGTATTTTAACCGAAAAAAGAAGCTTTTTGTCGAAAAAATATATTACATTAGAGCATCCAAAAATTAAAATTATTTTAAAGTTATCTTTTGGGTGTCCTTAAATTAATAATATATGACTCCAAATAATTCTCACCAAATTATTTCAAACGAAATTCATGATGATGATTTTTTAAATCTCATTGAAAATTCATTGGCAATTGGCTCTTGGGAATTAGATTTAATGTCTAACAATCTTAAATGGAGTTCTGTAACAAAAAAAATTCATGAAGTACCACAGGATTATATTCCTGATGTTAATACAGCTATAAATTTCTATAAAGAAGGTATAAATAGAAATAAGATTACACTATTACTTAATCAATCTCTTGAATCAGGAAACAGTTTTGACGACGAGTTTATTATTATTACACCTACAGGAAAAGAAAAATGGATAAGAGCAATTGGCTATCCAAAATTTGAAAATGACACTTGTATTGCTATTAGAGGTGTTTTTCAAGATATTCATGACAAAACTGTTAAAGCAAATACTACTGCTTTAAAAGAAAAACAACTGCGCACCTTATTCAACCACTCCATAACAGGTATTGCTGTTTTAAACTTAAACGGAAACTGGATTAAAGTTAATCCAGGAATAAGTAAAATATTAGGCTATACTGAAGCTGAATTTTTAAAATCCACATTTTTGCAATTAACACATCCTGAAGACCAATTAATTGGACAAAAAGAATTAAAATTAATGTTATCTGGAGATATAGATAATTTCCAAACCGAAAAACGCTATGTACACAAAAAAGGGTATTTTGTACATTGCATACTATCTTTAACAATAGTTAGAGATTACAATGGTATACCAGAACATTTTATAGCAAACATTAATAATGTTTCTGAAATAAAAGATAGTAAAAATAAAATATCCGAATTACTTGACGTTAGCTCTAAACAAAACGATAGATTATTAAACTTTGCACACATCGTATCCCATAACTTAAGGTCTCACGGAGGAAATTTAGACATGCTACTTAAGTTGAAAAAAGAAGAATATCCAAATTTTACAACTAACGAATACTTTCCGTTAATAGAAAAGGCTGTAGAAAACTTGAATGAAACTATCCTTAATTTAAACGAAGTTGCTATTTATAACAACTATGAAAATAAAGCATTAGAAGCTATCAATTTATCTAAATACACAGATAATGCACTAAATAGTATTAAAGCACTTTCAATTAAAAATCATGCAACTATCAATGTCAAAATCAACCCAAAAACTACAATAAAAGGGATACCAGCTTACATTGATAGTATATTAATTAACTTTTTAACTAATGCTATTAAATACAGGAAACCAGATATTAATCCAATAATTAACATTGAAGCAATTAGAAAAGATAATAAAGTTATACTTACAATTGAAGATAATGGATTAGGTATTGACCTTGACAAGTATGGAGATAAATTGTTTGGGATGTATAATATGTTTCATAAACATAAGGAAGCACGTGGTCTAGGGTTATTTATAACCAAAAATCAAATAGAAGCTATAGGCGGATCTGTTGAAGTAGAAAGTACTGTTGATATTGGCACAAAATTTAGCATTTTATTTAATTATGAATAACACTATCAATCTTGTTTGTATAATTGATGATGATCCAATTTATACGTTTGCTGTTAAAAAGCTAATGAAAATGAATGCCTTTTCTGAGCAATTTTTAATTTTCAAAAATGGAAAAGAAGCTTTGGATGGATTGACTAATTTACATAAAAATAAATCTACATTTCCAGATCTTATTTTATTAGATATAAATATGCCTATCATGGATGGATGGCAGTTTTTAGATGCTTGTAAAAACATTAGTTTAGACATTAGCTCGCCTTTATACATGACTAGTTCTTCTATTGATGAAAAAGACAAAAAAAAATCAAAGACCTATGATATGATTACCGAATATGTTGAAAAACCATTGACTTTAGATAGTTTAAACAAATTAGTCAATCAGAAAAACTAAATATTTTGGTAAAACGTTAATCCGTTTTTAAATAAATCATAAAAAGAAAGCTCTTTAGTTCCCCAATCTGTACTTTTTACTACAGTTTTTTCGTTAAATACTCTTTTAAAATTATATTCCTGATACAGGTAATCAACATTTTGTGTTGCAATACGCAGCATAGGTCTATTATCTGCATTAAAATCCCATTCTTTTTCGTCGTACCATTGTAAATGAATTTCTATATGATCACGTTTAACTCCTGCGTATTTAGGGTCTTTTGGGTCGTCTGCAAAAGCTATTTCAAAACCTAATTTTTGAGTGTAAAAAAATAAAGCTGCCAAAACATTTTGGACTGGCAATATTGGATGAATTTGATGCATTATAGCGTTACTCATAATTTAGTCTTTTTTTACTGTTCCAGTAAAGTGGTTAAGTTTTGGATTAATTGGATTACCTGACATGCGTCTAAAAGAAGCAATTTGACCACAGTGCCAAATAGAATCTGATATTGGACCATTAATATTATTCCAAAAAGGAATTGTATTATCCCCAAATATTATAACGTATTGAGAAATATCATCGCTTGATCTTAAAATATCTGCTGCTTGCTTTAAATTAAGCAAAGTTTGTGTACGTAATTGATTAAAATCAAGAACAGTTTGAGATTTGATATTATCTTGCTTTAAAGTAGAGTTTAAAACTATTTTTGAAAGCTCATAAATATGTTTAATGGTTTCACTTGAAGTTTTAGCATCATCATCTGGTTTAAATTCTAAATCTTGTTGAGTCAATCCATCCGTAGCATGATAAAACCTAAAACCCAACGCATCTATTTGTCTTGCTGCAACAGTGCCTGCTGTAAAGTTTTTTGATGCTTCTGGCAACTCAAAATACGGTAAATTTGTTTTAGTTTGAGATATCATAATTGTGCTTGTTAAATAAATTAGTAGGATTGATAATGTTTTCATTTTATCTATTATTATTGATATACTTAGTTGGATTTAAATACCCTTTTATATCGCTGGAATATCCAGGACCAATTGGCAAATTAATTTGATCTCTAATTTCAAAATGAAGATGAGCTAAATATGCACCATCAGCTGTACCTATAGTTGCTATTTTAGTTCCTTTGGTAACATAATCTCCTTTGTTTACTAATATTTTTTGACAATGCGCATACAAAGATTCTACTTTGGTAGCATCAGGATTATGATGTATAATCCTAATAATATTTCCCCAACCACCTTTGACATCTTTAGCAAAAGAAACATAACCGTTAGCTATAGCATAAATTGGATCTCCTAAATCTGTATTACCACCTCCTACTCCGTTCCAATCATCACCTAAATGATTGTTTTCTTGAAATTTTTGCGCATTATAATACCGTTTAGCATCTGGTTTACCTACAGGAAAATCATAACCCTTTGTAAGTTTTAAAGTATCTAATTTAACACTCTCCTTTTCAACAATTTCTTGCGTAGCATTGACAGTCAATTGTTTTTCTTTTTTACATTGAAAAAAAACGATTGACATTATAATCATACATAAACGTTTATTTAATATCATCTTTAGTGTTTAAAATACCATCTGGACCTTTTGAAACTAACTTGTAAGTTAAACCATCATCTGAGATAGAATAATAAAATAGATTATCCCATTGATCTTTTGTTAAGTTTTTACGAAATGGGTTATTTCTAATTATAGTTTTTAATTCTTTAGGATATATTGTGAATGCTTTTTTTTCGGCAGTTAATAACTCTTGAATTTTATCTATTCGCTTTTCTGTTAGATCATAATCATTAATATTTAGTAAGGATATTATGATAGAAATAGGAACTATTAAAATAATGAAAAGGACCAAAACTTTTAAATGGATTTTATCTGAAGGATAAATCATGCGCTTTTTAGGCAATCCATTTTCCTTTTCATATCTACGTTGTGCTCTTTTCTTTTTCCAGAATTTAAAATCTAAAAAAAACAAATAGATATCCATTAAAACTTCTGATATAAAAACAAAATAACTCAACTACTAGTCCTTAAATTCTTTAACCTGTGGTATATTACTTATTCCGTATTTATCAAATAAATACACTAAACTTGTCATTGTTGCTGCACCCAATTCTAGCTCGCGTTTATTGACTGCATCAAAGGTATCGTTTGCAGCATGATGATGATCAAAATAACGTTGAGAATCTGGTCTTAAACCAGCCATAACGATATGGTCGTTTTTTAGTGGTCCTATATCTGCACCACTATACCCTTTTTCAAAATAATGAATTAAATACGGTTTAAATAAAGACTGCCAACTTAGTACTTTATTTAATGCTGCCTCACTACAATCAAAACTAAAACCACGAGGTGAAAATCCTCCTGAATCACTTTCAAGTGCAAAGACATGATTCTCGTTTTTACGTTTAGCCTCTTCTGCATATTTTTTTCCACCACGCAAACCGTTTTCTTCATTCATAAACAGAACCACTCTTATAGTGCGTTTTAGCTTGATACCACTTTCTTTTAATAATCTTATAACATCCATAGATTGCACTACTCCTGCACCATCGTCATGAGATCCATCTCCTAAATCCCATGAATCTAAATGTCCACCAACAACCATATATTCATCTGGAAATTGACTTCCTGTAATTTCTCCAATTACATTGTATGACAGCACATCTTCAAATTGTTGACAGCTTTGTTTAAAATAGAATTTTAGATTAACATCCTTTTTTAAGGCTTCAGATAATTTATTAGCATCATTTGTACTTATTGCTGCAGATGGTACACGTTGGTTATTTGGCAAATCCATGTAACCCATACTTCCTGTGTGTGGCAAATCGTCTTGTCTTAAATTTAGAGAACGTACTATTACGCCAACAGCTCCAAGTTTACCTGCTTCGTAAGCTCCAGCATAACGTTGTTTAGAGCATCCACCATAAGCTTCAAAGGTGTGTATTAATTCTGGATTCATGGCTCCATTAAAAAATACTATTTTACCTTTTACTTTAGTACCTAGTGTTGCTAACTCTTCAAAGCTTTTGACTTCTATTACTGTTGCTTCTAACCCTTTTTTTGATGTTGCCACAGAGCCACCTAGTGCACAAATATTAACATTAAAAGTATTATTTTGGGTTGTAAAATGTGCGACTTCTTTGGCACCACGTTCCCATTTTGGAACCATTACCTCTTGCAACCAAACTTTATCTAATCCTAATTTTTCTAGTTCTTGTTTTGTGTATTGTACAGCTTTTTCTGCATTTGTAGATCCTGATAAACGTCCTCCTATTTGGTTTGATAAATGGTCTAACCATTGGTAGGCTTTACCATTGGTTAAGGATTGACTATAAATGGTTTTTACGACTTCTTGATCTGTTTGTGCTGTTGCGTTTATTGATAGTAATAGTGTTAGAATAATTGCTAGTTGTTTCATGATAGTTGCGTTAGCGATTGAAATGGCATCCTTTTTTTGCTGCCATATATGGCAAAAAAAGATATAATGGAAAGCGCGACCCTTGTGGTAACGCCAAATATATTTTACTCGTTATTTAATTGCTGTTTATACAAATGTAGATTGGCTTTGGTTTTGTCATTCAATTCTGGCTCTTGTATGTCTGTGTATTGCTTTAATGTGTCATACAAAATTTGAGCTACTGCTAGTCGTGCTGTAGGTTTGTCGTCTGCTGGAATATTATACCATGGTGCATTTTTGGTACTTGTCCTGTTTATTGCATCTTGATAGCAATTCATGTATTGGTCCCATAATTTGCGTTCTTTTAGGTCTCCTGCAGAAAATTTCCAGTTTTTTTCTTTTTTATCTAATCGACGTAATAGTCTTTTACGCTGTTCTTCTTTTGATAAATTCATAAAAAACTTAAAGACTAAAGTACCGTTATCTGTTAAGTGTTTTTCAAAATTATTAATTTGCTCAAAGCGATTGTTCCAAAAGGCTTCATCAACGTCTTCAACACTGTTTACATTGGGTAAATTCTCGCTTAAAATATATTCTGGATGTACGCGTGTGACTAAGACGTTTTCATAGTGTGTACGATTATGCACTCCAAATTTACCTCTTGCTGGTAATTGTATATAGTGCCTCCACAAATAATCGTGTTTTAACTCTAAATCTGTTGGTACTTTAAAGCTCATAACCTCAACACCTCTTGCGTTAAAATCTTTAAAAACCTCACGTATTAAACTATCCTTACCTGACGTATCCATACCTTGTAAACATACTAAAACAGAGTATTTACCATGTGCATACATGGTGTCTTGAAGTTTACCTAATTGTCGTCTTACTTTACGTAAAGCGTCTTCGGTTTGGTCTTTATCTGCATTAATATCTATATGGCTTGGTAAGTCACTTAATTTAATTTTTTTTGTGATTTTATGGTCGCTAATTTTTATGTCCTTCATGCTAATAATTTATTTACTAAATATAATGTAATTATTAATACTTGCTGTTTAATCACTTTTTAGAATACCCTTATAACAATCGAAAATAATTATCAAAAACACAAAAACCATTGTTTTAAACTATATTTTAACAAATTTTATCAGTTTAAATACAAAAAAAGTCGTTTAATTGCGAAAATTTATTATTTTAGCATTTCCCAATAAAAAACCCTACTTATGAAAAAAAATTACTTTACTATTCTATTGTGCATCATTGCGTTACAATTAACGCATGCAAAAAATTATGTAACTGGAGACGTACATACCAACCTTGGTATTGTTAGTAAAAACCTTACTGCTGGTATTGAGTCCTATAACTTAGCTGGATTGCAATATCATGCTGATTTGTGCAAAAAAGCTATTGAAAACGTTAAAACTAGCCTTCAAGATTCTGATTGTACTAAAGCTTTAGATTTATCTAGAAGCATTAGCACGTATATGGATACTGCTTTGTTAGCAGATGATTTAGCATCTGGACGTACTTATTTACAAATGGCTGAAAAGTTGATTTTGGATATTTTTTACGAATATGATGTTTGTACAAGCTCTGAGACTACAGCAACTACTGATGTTACAACCGATAATGGTGGTAGTGCTTTGTCACAATTAGAGCAACAACAAGCTCAATTAAAACAACAACAAGCTGCGTTGGAACAACAAGCTAATGCTTTAAAACAACAGTTAGCAGACCAAAAAGCAAAAAAAGCACAATTAGAAAAAGAGCAATTTATTATTAAACAAAACCAAGCTATTGCTAATAATGTGTCTAGTTACAATAACTTGCTTCAAAGCTGTAATTGCAACACTACAGTTAATGACAATACTGGAAGTACTATGGATGCCACAACAGCAACTATACCTGAAATTAAATCTTATTATTTAGAGAAAGCTGTTAAAATCACACAACAGTATCTTGAAAAATTAAAGACCTGTAAATAATAAAACATAAAAAAAGCCTCAATTAATATTGAGGCTTTTTTATTTATATTAACGACTATTTGCTAGCAAATAGTTTTACATCTTTTTCGCTAACTTCTGGTCCTCCTAAAATAATTAGTCTTTCAATAACATTACGCAGCTCTCTAATATTACCTGTCCAATCGTAATCTTGTAGTAATTTTATGGCTTTAGCCGAAAATGATTTATGAGCAGTCCCTTGCTCTTCGGCAATTTTTTTGGAAAAATGATTGATTAACAACGGAATATCTTCTCGTCTATCATTTAAAGCCGGAACTTTAACTAATATTACCGCTAGTCTGTGATATAAATCCTCACGGAAATTACCATCTGCAATTTCTTTTTTAAGATTTTTATTAGTGGCAGCAACCACACGTACATTAACTTTTATGTCTTTATCACTACCAACACGTTGTATGCGACTTTCTTGCAAAGCACGTAAAACTTTAGCTTGTGCTGATAAACTCATGTCTCCAATTTCATCTAAAAAAATGGTTCCTCCATTAGCTGCTTCAAATTTACCTGCTCTGTCTTTTGCTGCACTTGTAAAGGCACCTTTAACATGACCAAATAATTCACTTTCAATTAACTCACTTGGTATTGCTGCACAATTCACCTCAATCATTGGTGCTTTTGCACGTGTACTTTTTTCGTGTAACCAATGTGCGACTAACTCTTTACCTGTTCCGTTTGGTCCAGTAATTAATACTCTAGCATCTGTTGGTGCTACTTTATCAATCATATCTTTGATTTGAGAAATAGCATCGCTATCTCCAATCATTTCGTATTTTTTACTGACCTTCTTTTTAAGAATTTTGTTTTCTACTACTAATTCTTTTCTATCTAAAGCATTACGTACAGTGTTTAATAAACGATTTAAATCTGGTGGTTTTGAAATATAATCAAACGCACCTAAACGCATTGTATTTACTGCTGTATCTAAATCTCCATGACCAGAAATCATAACCATTGGTATTTCTGGCTTAATTTTTTTAGTTGCTTCTAATACCTCAACGCCATCCATTTTAGGCATTTTAATATCGCAAAGTATAAGGTCGTAATCTTCTTTTTTAATTTTTCCAATACCAACTAATCCATCTTCAGCTTCTTCAACTTGATAGGTATCATTTTCTTCAGAAAGAATCTTTACTAAAACCCTTCTTATGGCTGCTTCGTCCTCTATTACTAATATTTTTGGCATTATATTTTAAATTTTATTCCTGTTCTTAAATAAAATGCATTTACGTTATCTAACTTAAAAACATCTTCTCTATTTTCATCTCTTAATCTGTTACTCATACTAATTGTATGACCAACATACGAATACCATACCAAATTATCTGTGAAATTATATTCATAACCTAAACCTGCTAATATTACTGATAAAGAAATACTGTCTGCTTGTTTACCATCTATAGTAAAAACCTCTTGTGTATTAGCAAAATAACCATCAATACCAACAAAGGTTTGTACGATGTTTTTTTCGTTAAAAAAATACTTGATATTAGTTTTTGGCACTCCTAAATTATAAGACCAACTCTCGTTGACACGTCTAAAATAACTAACAAAAGGTAATGGTAATGGTATACCAGTTGTACTATTGTAGGTTAATCCCAAAATTAATCTGTAAGGCTTATTAATGTTGGCGTCTTTAGTTTTATCGTTAATGGCATAAATTCCTCCATTTAAAAATATATCATCTCCTGTTATTTTATGTCTTAAAGTAGACGCTATTCTGGGTGTAACTTTAGCTCCTAATCTCCAATTTTCATTTAACTTAAAAGTATAACCAACATTAAAATCTAAGATATGCAAACGTCTTAAATTAGAGGTCGGAAAAGGATAACTGTCTTCTAAATCTAAGGTTAATCGACTATACTCTGCACCAACAATTAAATAACAGTCTTCACTGGTTTTAATTGGGTAATTTAAAAGAGCTCTAACTCTGTCAAAACTATCTTCAGAATTACTTTTAGGCACATAGGAATACTCTAATCTAGCTAAATCTGTTAGTTGAGCATTGGCAACATTTACACTACCAAGTAGCATTAACGTTAATAAAATAGTCCCTAAATATAATCTCATATAGTGTCTTGTTATTTAATTTTTAATTCTTGTTTTTGATTATTATCTTGTATGATATGTATGTCTCTTTGAGGGAATGGGATAGATATATTATTTTCTCTGAATAATTTATCTATTGCAAATCTAATTTCGCTTTTAGGGATTCTAGCATTAAAGCTATCCGCAATAGTAAATGCAACTCTAAAATTTAAAGCACTGTCCCCAAAATCTGTAAACAAAACTGCAGGAGCTGGTTGTTCAAACACCATTTTACATGATTTTGCTGCTTGTAATAATAATGTCTTAACCAAATCTACATCACTTCCATAAGCCACTCCAACATCGACACTTTCTCTGGTAGTTGATCCGTTTTGTGTCCAATTATACAAACTATTGGTTAAGTATAAATGATTAGGTATAATTAATACTTTATTGTCTATTGTAACTGCTCTTGTAGTACGAAGTTTAATTTCTTCAATACGACCAACTTTATCGTCAATTTCTATAATATCTCCAACGTGTACAGATTGGTCTATTAAAATAAACACACCAGAAATAATATCCTGAAATAACGTTTGTAAGGCCAAACCAACACCTATTAATAATGCTGCCGAAGCTGCAAAAACTGCTGTTACATCAATACCTAACGAGTCTATTGATACTAAAAAAACAATGCCATAAATTATCCATCTTGCAAACGAAAAAACGGTAACAAACTTTGCTTTATCATCTTTAGGTAGTTTTCTAGTTATTATTTTTCTTATCCAACGTAATACGTAGGTCGTTAATAATAATACTAATATGATTAATAGTACATATTTAATTTTTATAACACTAGTGATGTTACCTTGAGTATCTGTAAAAGAGTAGATTTTAAAATTTAAAAATTCCACAAACTTCTCCCAAATAGAGCTTTCAACAATTGCGTCGCTAACTTTATTTACTTCTTCCTCAATTTTAGTAGACACTTTGTTATCCTGCATTTGTAACATGTTTTAGTACTTAATCCACTTGATTAACTCTTTATAAGTTGGCTTTTTACCATACATTAAAATACCAACTCTATATATTTTTGCTGCAAACCAAACGGTTAACAAAAAGGTGCCTATTAATAATAATAACGACACAATCTGCTGCCAAATAGGCACTCCAAACGGAATTCTCATTAACATAACGACGGGTGAAGTAAACGGAATAAATGAAAATATAGTACTTACAGTCCCATGAGGATCCTCTATAACCGTAAACATACCAACATAAACTGCTAATATTAATGGCATTAAAATTGGCAACATAAATTGTTGTGTATCTGTTTCATTATCTACTGCTGCTCCAATTGCTGCATAAAGCGAACTGTATAACAAATAACCACTTATAAAAAACAGTAAAAATGCTATTACTAAATTAGCCAATGGTAAATTATAAAAAGCAGTAAACAGACTTTGTACTTTCATACTAGCATCGGGATTTTCCATAGTTTGACGCATTAACTCCTGTTGTGGTGTTTGCGCTTGCGCGAAATCAATGCCAAATATAGCAGATACGACAGTTAATAGTACACCTCCTAGAATTATCCAAATTACAAATTGCGTAATTCCAGCAAGTGAAGTCCCAATAATTTTACCTAACATTAATTGTACAGGTTTTACAGAAGAAATAATAACCTCAATAATTCGGCTTGTTTTTTCTTCAATAACACTTCTCATAATCATGTTACCATATATAATGATAAACATAAATAGTAAATAACCAGCTGCTCCACCAAATGCTAACTTAACTACACTATCGATTTTTGAAGACTTAACACCTGAAAAGTTTTCTTGAGAAATATCTATTTTGATTTTTGAAGCATTGATAGTTTCAATATCAATACCTTTTTGAGCCATATTTTGATTAGTTAACTCCTTTTCAATTTTATTTTCTAATGAAGAAATTACTGATAGTGATGGTGAATCTTCAGAATAAAACTGAACACTACCATCTACTAAATCAAAATTTTCGATTTTATTAATGTGAAGTAAGCCGTAGTCACCTTGTTCTTCAACAATGGTTTTTGCATTTTCTAGTGTTACGCCTGTTAAAATATTATACGTTGTTTTTTCTGTGCTTTTAAAGGCGTTAGTAACAAAACCAGACTCGTCTAAAACAGAAATGGTACGTTGTTTATTGTTATTCATTTGCGATAAATAAACTACCACAGTTATAAGTGCAATCATTATTAATGGACTAAGAATAGTCATTATTAAAAACGATTTATTTCTAACTTTAGTTAAATATTCGCGTTGTATGATTAGTGAAAGATGGTTCATAATAATTAATTATTCTTTACAGTTTGAATAAAAATATCGTTGGCACTTGGAATAACTTCAACAAAATGAGAAATTTGTCCTTGATTAGTTAAATAGCTAAGTAAGTCGTTTGCAGATTCATCTTGGGACAATTTAATGTTCAATTTTAAATCATCACCTAAAGTTTTAAATTCGGCTGGAGTCACACTAAATTTAGAAGCTAATTCTTGTTCTAAAGTACTATTATTAGGTTTAATACCAATCTGGAATGTATTGGTTTTGTACTGACGTTTAACATCCATTAAATTTCCGTCTAAAACCTTATTAGATTTGTGGATTAATGCAATATGATCACACAATTCTTCAACAGATTCCATGCGATGTGTCGAAAAAATAACCGTTGCACCTTCATCACGTAATCTTAAAATTTCGTCTTTTATTAAATTAGCATTTATTGGATCAAAACCAGAAAAGGGCTCGTCAAAAATCAACAGTTTAGGTTCGTGTAAAACTGTTACTACAAATTGTATTTTTTGAGCCATACCTTTAGATAGCTCTTGTATTTTTTTATTCCACCAATCTCCAATCTCAAGACGCTCAAACCACATTTTTAAACGTTTTTTGGCTTCGGATTTTTGCATTCCTTTTAACTGTGCAAGGTATAAAGCTTGCTCACCAACCTTCATAGATTTATATAAACCTCTTTCTTCTGGCAAATATCCTATATCTCTAATATGATGATTTTTAAGTGCTTCTCCATCTAACAATACATGACCATGATCTGGCATTGTTATTTGATTTATGACTCTGATTAAGGTTGTTTTTCCTGCTCCATTTGGTCCTAAAAGACCAAAAATACTGCCTTTAGGCACAGTAATAGACACATTATTTAATGCAGTAAAGTCTCCAAATTTTTTGGATACATTATGCACCTCTAAAAGGTTACTCATAGGTTTTTTTAGTTGATTATCGCGAGTACTAATAGCACGCTTTGTAAATATAGAAAATGTTAAAAGAGTAACATTAAAGATTTACTAATTTTTAACTACTTGATTACTTTTATTTTTAAGTTATAAATTTATTAGCTAAATAAGTGCAACTGATAATTAGGTCATTAAATACGTTTAAAACTTTATGAATCATACTTTTTAGCTGAAGAGTAAAGAGAAATAGCACTTTATATTTTTGTTTTAATTCAGTGTCATTCAACTATTTTTTTTATTATGCTTCTTGATATTACAAAACAAAAGGTTCATTAAAAACAAAACCCACCCTTTAAAAAATAAAGGATGGGAAAAAATTGCTATGAAAAAGAAAAATTACCACTAGCTAAGCTAGTGATAAGTCAAATATAGTATAATTTATTAAACTAAGATGTTAAATGATTTAATTTAATAGACTAAAAACAAAAAAATCCGTTATTACTAACGGATTTGATATTTCTTGAATGCCTTTTATTTTTCAAATTTAAGAGAACATATCTTTTACTTTTTCAAAAAATGATTTATCACTTCTTTCTGGTTTAGGTGAAAAATGCTCATCTTCTCTCATACTTTCAAAAAACTCTTTTTGGCTTTTATTTAAAGTTTTTGGAGTCCATACATTAACATGTACTAACAAATCACCTTTACCATAACCATTTATGCTTGGTATTCCTTTTCCGCGTAAGCGTAAAATTTTACCCGATTGCATACCTGCTTCAATTTTAATACGCACTTTTCCTGTTACAGTATCTATTTCTTTAGAAGTCCCTAATATTGCATCAGGTAAACTTACGTATAGATCATAGTGTAAATTATCTCCTTCACGTTGAAGTGACTCGTGTGCTTCTTCTTCAATAGCTACAAGTAAATCTCCCGAAATTCCGTTTCCTGGAGCTTCGTTACCTTTACCAGACACTTTAAGTTGCATACCATCTACAACACCTGCAGGTATATTTACAGGAATGGTTTCTTCCTTAGCAACCATACCTTGTGCATCTGCATTACTTGGTTTTTTATCTATAATTTGTCCAGATCCACCACATGTATTACAAGGTGATGCTGTTTGCATACGACCTAAAATGGTATTAGTTACTCTGGTTACTTGACCAGAACCATTACATGTTGAACATGTTTTGTAGGTTGTACCAGACGCCTGAACTTTACGTTTGACTTTTATCTTTTTTTCTACACCATTGGCAATTTCTTCAAGGGTAAGTTTTAAACGTACACGTAGATTGCTACCTTTAACGCGACGTTGCCCACCTCCTCCTCCGAAGCCTCCTCCAAAACCAGAGAAACCTCCACCACCAAAGATGTCACCAAATTGGCTAAAGATGTCGTCCATATTCATTCCGCCACCACTGTAGCCACCACCACCTCCTTCAAATGCTTGGTGCCCGAATTGGTCGTAACGTGCTTTTTTATTCTCGTCACTTAAAATTTCATAAGCTTCAGCTGCTTCCTTAAATTTAGATTCAGCGTCTTTATCATCTGGATTTTTATCTGGATGAAATTCGATTGCTTTTTTACGGTATGCCTTTTTGATTTCAGCTTGAGTAGCCGATTTATTTATACCTAATATTTCGTAAAAATCTCTTTTAGCCATACTATCTTTTATTGTCCGATAACTACTTTAGGAAAACGTATTACAGTTTCACCTAGTTTGTATCCTTTTTCTATTACGTCTACAATTTTACCTTTTAAATCATCAGTTGGTGCTGCAATTTGTGTAATTGCTTCATGGTGATCTGCATTAAATACATCTCCAGCATTCACTTCAATTTTAGCTAATCCTTTTTGTTGTAAAACTTGAACCAGTTTATTGTAAATTAACAAAACACCTTTACGTAATTCTTCTGCTTCTTTGTCATCTTCAATATGTAACAAAGCGCGTTCAAAATCATCTAAAACTGGCAATAATGACACCATGACATCTTTACTTGCTGTTTGAAATAACTCTATACGCTCTTTGGATGTACGTTTTTTATAATTTTCAAATTCAGCAAAAAGACGTAAAAACTTATCTTTTTCTTGTTGTAAATCTGCTTTTAACTGTTCTTCAACGGTTAATTCTTCAACAACCTCTTCTTGTTCAGTAGTTGCTTCGGTTTGATTAGAAGTTGCTTTAACTTCTTCTTCTATATTTGTTTCTTTTTTACTTTTCTTGCTCATTGTTGTACTTATTTTGAAATACATTTACTGATAGGCAAAAGTACTGCCATTACTATTAATAATGTCAAAATGTCACAATTTTTATTAACATTTATTTAATTAGTTTCCATGGAAGATTATTTATATATTTGCATTGTAAAATACTAAAAACATTAAAACTTATATCATGAAAAAAATTGTATTAAATCTATTTGCTGTTGCTTTAGTAGGAACAACTATTGTTGCTTGTAAAAGCGATGTTAAAGATGCCAAAACAGGTGAAGCAGAAACTGTTGTAGAAAATGTTGAAGCTGTAAAATACAAAGCAGATGCAGACCAATCTATGATTATCTGGAAAGCTAATAAAATTGTTGGTGGACACGAAGGAACTATTAATGTATCTAATGGTGTTGCTGAATTAGAAGGAGATAAATTAGTAGGTGGAAGTTTTATTTTTGATATTAATACTATTAAATGTACTGATATACCTGAAACAGAAGAAGCTAATGCTAACCTAATTGGTCACTTAAAGAGCGTTGACTTTTTTGATGTAGAAAAATTTAGTACTGCTGCTTTTGAAATTACAAAAGTTGATGGAAATAACATTAGTGGTAACCTAACAATGAAAGGTATTAAAAAGAATGTTACTTTTCCTGCTAAAGTTAGTGTAAATGGTGATGATGTAACTATTTCTAGTGATACATTTACAATTGACAGAACATTATGGAACATTATGTACAATGCTGCCACTAGTGATGATGTAGCTGCTTCATTAGGAGACAAGTTAATTAAAAATGATGTAGAAATTAAAATATTGGTTAAAGCTAAAAAAGCTTAATACCCTTTTGATTGATAACTCTAAAAGTCACAACTTATGTTGTGGCTTTTTTTATTTGATTAGATTTGAATTTTAAAATACTTAAACAACACCAATATTAAAACAACACAAACACATATTGTCCCTTCGTTAAATCAAACCATTAGGCTTCAAGAGTATGGTGTTGGAATTTTTGATACAATAGCTACAAAATCGGCTTTAAAAAAAGTATTAAAGAAACAATTTATAACTGTAAATGGAAGTATTGCAACTACAGCCACTTTTATCAAAGGAGGAGAAACAATAGTTTTAAATCTACCAGAAAACAATACTATAAACAACAAACTTAAATTAAAATTAGACGTCTTATTTGAAGATAATTATCTAGCTGTAATACATAAACCTGCAGGTATATTAGTTAGCGGAAACACTTTTAAAACGATAGCTAATGCTCTATCACAAAACTTAAAACCAAGTACACTTGATGATGCTACACAACCACAACCTGTTCACAGACTGGATTATGCTACAACTGGTATTTTATTAATAGGAAAAACTAGCAGCAGCATTCGTGCTTTAAATAATTTATTTAAAACTAGAGCTATTATCAAATCTTACTACGCTATTACTATTGGTAACATGTCAAATAATGGAAGCATCAAAACAAATATTGATGATAAAACATCACACTCTGATTATCAAGTGTGCCAAACGGTAATTTCTAAACGTTTTGAAACTTTAAATTTAGTAAAACTTAATCCTAAAACTGGCAGAAGACATCAATTAAGAAAACACTTATTTAGTATAGGTCACCCAATACTTGGTGATCAAACTTATGGTTTTGAGTCATTAATCTTAAAAGGGAAAGGGTTGTATTTACACGCATATTCTTTAGCGTTTACTCATCCTTTTACAAATACACATTTAGTATTAACATCTCAGTTACCAAAACGGTTTACTAAAATATTTCCTGATTATAAAGCCTAAGCTACTACTCTACTGGAAAATCAAAATATTGATTTCTAAAAGGTTCTCCTCTTAAAGTAAAATGCCACCATTCTTGAGAGTAATTTCTAAAACCGTTAGTGGTCATTACTTTTTGTAACAAATCACGATTAGATTGTTGTTGTGTTGTTAAATTAGGATTTTTAACCCAAGATGCTGGACCAAAAAAATCAAAAGGTGATCCCATATCTAGAGGCTCACCTGTTTCTAAATTTATAATGGTTAAGTCCACTGTACTACCACTACTGTGTCTTGATTTTGAAGCTATATACCCTTTTTTAAACAAGTTTTGTTTTTTTACATTTGGATAGTAATCATGCTTTTTTAAAGTATCATTAATTTGTTTTGCCCAGCGTACAAAATGATTTACAGCACGTTGTGGTCGGTATGCATCATAAATTTTAAGACCTAAACCTTGCTTTTTTAAGGTGTCTTGTATTTTTTTTAAGGCTTGAGCTGCCTGATTTGTCATAATTACAATTTCTTTGTTATAACCATCAATTTGCTCACCTACAAAATTATCATCTTGACAATATTTTAATTGTACAGCTAAATCTTCAATCACATCTTGTGCATATACAAATCCTTTTGGTAATTGTGCTAAACAAATGGTAGAAAAAAAAGTTATTAAAAGTGTTATGCTAAGCTTCATATTATATAAATTATAGGCTAAATTTATAAAATAAAAACTTACTATGGACTATCCTTGGCATCTTTATATAATGAGTCTAATGTACATCTTTGCAGGAATTATGCATTTTGTTAAACCAAAATTATATATGCGTATTATGCCTAGATATTTACCTAATCATAAATTACTTGTGCATTTAAGTGGTTTTGCCGAAATCCTTTTGGGTATCACTGTTTGTATTCCATTATTAAAAGACATTAGTATTTATGCTATTATAATAATGTTAGCTATATTTTTAATGGTTCATTTTTATATGTTGTCAGGTAAAAAAGCTTCGGCTGGAATTGCAACTTGGATTTTAGTATTACGTATTCCGTTACAATTTGGGTTAATGTATTGGGCTTATTGGTATTTAAAATTTTAGTGTATGTTATTTTCAGAAGCATTTAAACTTAACTTACCCGATTCGGATATTACATATTATCCTAATTTTTTAAATCCCGAAGAAGCTGATTACTATTTTAAAATTTTATTAAACGAAATACCTTGGCAACAGGATGACATTACTGTTTTTGGCAAAACATATGCGCAACCAAGATTAACTGCTTTATTTGCTGATAATAAAAAGCCTTACAGTTATTCTAATATTACGATGCAGCCTCATGGCTTTTCTTCCGCTTTAAGCGAAATAAAAAAAAAGATAGAAGATATTGAGAACAATACATTTACAACCTGTTTAGCTAATCTTTATAGAGATGGTCAAGATAGCAACGGTTGGCATTCTGATAACGAGAAAGAATTGGGTAAAAACCCAATAATAGCTTCGGTTAGTTTGGGACAAGTAAGACCTTTTAGCCTAAAACATAAAGTACATAAACATTTAAAACATAAAATAGAATTACAATCTGGAAGTTTATTAGTAATGAAAGGAAGCACGCAACAACATTGGCTACATCAAATTGCTAAGACAAAAAAAATTATTAAACCAAGAATTAATTTAACGTACAGAATTATAAATTAATTTTAACTATTTAAAACATAAAAGCCAAGGTCCCTCAACCTTGGCTTCTTGCTATTTAACATTTTTTACTTTACGCAGATTTATATTTAAAAAACCTACTTAATTATGCAAATAATAATTAATTAATCCATTGAACTAAAAAGTATGTAATTTTTAGCACAATACAAATATAAAACTTATTTCAAATAAAAACGTTTAAAAACACCATTTATCGACGAAATACATTAAATTTTAACACTTATTGACAAAACACAACATATCACCGATTAAAAACGATATAATATAAGTCCAAAATCAATCTTTTATGGACAAAAAAATTAAGCGTAAATTTGAATCAACAAATACAATTAGGTCTAAAAATTATAGTTATAATTAAAAACCCTACAATATGAAATCATACTTATTACTGTTTTTCACATTAGCCTCTACAATAGTTGTGGCACAAGACTCGCAATACACTAGTAAAGATATTGCAATCAATAATTACATTAATGGTACACTTATAACTCCTAAAACTCCAGAAAAACCAAACTTAGCTATAATTATTGGTGGATCAGGACCGACAGATAAAGATGGGAATCAAAATTTTTTAAAAACTAATAATCTTAAAAAACTAGCCATTAGTTTAAGTAATAATCAAATTGCAACATTCAGGTATGACAAACGTATAGTTAAGCAAATACGAGAAAGAAGTGTTGATAATACTATTATTTTTGATGATTTTGTAACAGATGCCACTTCGGTTATAGATTACTTTATTAAAACAAATATGTTTAATAAAATATATGTGATTGGTCATGATCAAGGTAGCTTAATTGGTATGTTAGCCTCAAAAGATAAAGCCAATGGATTTATATCTTTAGCAGGTTCTGGAAAAAGTATTGATAACGTTATAACAGAAGAAGTTGCCAAAACTGCGCCTCAGTTTAGTCAGGATACACAACGTATTTTTGAAATTTTAAAAACAGGAAAAACAACAACTGATTATCCTGTAGCTTTATCTTCTATTTTTAATATCGAAACCCAACGTTTTATAATGAATTGGATGCAGTACAATCCTACTTCAATACTAAGCACTTTAAACATTCCGTCATTAATACTACATGGTAGTAAAGACTTACAAGTTAGTAAAGCTGAAGCTGAAAGTCTTAAAAACGCAAGCAACAAAGCCCAATTAAAGATTATTGAAAACATGAACCATGTATTGGTAACCATTGAAGGTGGTGATTTAGAAAATTCAAAATCGTATAATGAATCTCATCGTCCATTAGCAAATGGCTTAATTGATGCTATTATTACTTTTATAAAAGAATAAAGACATAACAATATATTTAAAATAGAAAAAGCATCCTTAAACAAGGATGCTTTTTCATACTAACCAACCAAAAATATGATAATTATTACTCGTTTCTATTATAGGTAACCACACCTATTTTGAAAGTCTTAGTAAATAATTACATTAACTATATTACAATTGTCGTGCCAATTATTATAAACTAACTCTATTGATTGTTAAATATTTACCAATGTAATAAAACAGAAAAAGCATCATTAAAAATGATGCTTTTTCATACTAACCAACCAAATGTAATTATTACTCGTTTCTATTTAGGTAACCACACCTGTGTAAGAAAGTCATCATAAATAACTACAAACTTAATAGTACAATTGTCGTGCCAATTATAATTTACTAACACCTTGTCTTGTTAAAGATTTATTAATATTATAAAACAGAAAAAGCATCATTTAAATGATGCTTTTTCATACTAACCAACCAAATGTAATTGTTTACTCGTTCTTGTTTAGGTAACCACACCTAGTGTTAAAAAGTCATCATAAATAATTACATTTCATACTAAACAAATCCTGTGCCAAACTTTAATTTTAAACCTTTTAATAACCATTTTATTTGATTATTTTGCGTTGACTATAAACTAACATTATGACTGAACCACTATTTACTAACGACACTGTCGTTTTTGGAGTACTAATGCTTGCATTAGGCTTTATATTTTATACAGAATCTTTAAAAGGAGGTTTCTGGGAAAAGTTTTACAAAATTGTCCCTGGATTATTTATGGCTTACATGCTTCCAGCCATACTAACAACTATTGGATTAATTGCTCCAGAATGGGAAACCACATCAAACACTGGAGACGTTATAAAACATAAAACCAATTTATATTTTGTAGCCAGTCGTTACTTATTACCAGCTGCTTTAGTACTAATGACCTTAAGTATAGATCTTAAGGCGGTTTTTAACTTAGGATGGAAAGCTTTAATTATGTTTTTTACTGGTACTTTAGGTATTCTAATTGGTGGTCCAATTGCAATATTATTAATCTCTGCAATATCACCAGAAACAGTTGGAGGTATTGGACCAGATGCTGTAGGAGAGGTCTATCTACATTAGCAGGAAGTTGGATTGGTGGAGGAGCTAATCAAACTGCAATGCTAGAAATTTACGGATATAATCAAGCTGAATATGGTAAAATGGTTTTTGTAGATATTGTAGTTGTTAATGTTTGGATGGCTATTTTATTAATAGGAATAGGAAAAAGAGTTAAAATCAATAAATGGTTAAAAGCTGACACATCGTCTATTGAAGCTTTAAAGGAAAAAGTGTCATCTTATACCGAAAGTATCAAACGTAATCCAACAGTAACAGATTTAATGTTACTTGCAGCTATTGCTTTTGGATCTGTAAGTATTGCGCACTACTGCGCAGATAACTTAGCGCCTTTCTTTGGCAAAATTGTTTCAGGCATACAGTCTCAAACATTAAAAAATACATTTACCTTTTTAGATAGCACTTTTTTCTGGATGATAAGCATTGCAACTATTATTGCAATTATTTTATCCTTTACTAAAGCTAAAAACTTTGAAGGTGCAGGAGCAAGTAAATTTGGAAGTGTTTTTATATACATATTAGTTGCAACAATAGGAATGAAAATAGACATTACCTCTATTTTTGATAACGTAGGTTTAATAGCTATAGGATTAGTTTGGATGACCATTCACGCATTATTATTAATAGGTGTAGCCAAATTAATTAAGGCTCCTTATTTCTTTTTAGCTGTAGGTAGTCAAGCTAATGTTGGTGGTGCAGCATCTGCACCAATTGTAGCATCAGCTTTTCATCCTTCTTTAGCAACTGTAGGTGTTTTATTAGCAGTTTTTAGTTATGCAGTAGGAACATTAGCAGCCATTGGTTGTACTATTTTAATGCAATTAGCATCTGGAGGTTAGTATTTTTGTTTTTTTTAATTGATATTTGCCCACTTTAAAACCAAATTTTAGATGAAAAAGATTATTGCATTATTACTATTAGTTTCAATTTTTTCCTGCGGAAGCGATAGTGACAAACTTACCGTTAAAGGAAACATTAAAGGATTAAAAAAAGGAACTGTATATTTAAAAAAAGTTAGCGATACTATATTAGTAACTGTAGATTCGGTTAGCGTCAATGGAGATTCAGAATTTACATTACAATCTGATATTTCTGAACCAGAAATGTTTTACTTGTATTTAAATAAGAATACAAAAGTAGATGACAGAATTTCGTTTTTTGCAGATAAAGGTATAACTGAAATTAATTCTACATTAAAAAACTTTGCTTACGACGCAAAAATCAAAGGGTCTAAGCAACATGAAACTTTAGAAGAGTATTTAACAATGATTGGTAAATTTACCGATAGAAACTTAGATCTAACTAAAGAGTTATTTGAAGCTGCAAGAGATAATGATACAATAAAGCAAGATAAAATTCAATTAGCAATAAATAGTTTTGTAAAACGAAAGTATTTATACACTGCTAATTTTGCTGTAACACATAACGATAGTGAAGTTGCTCCATATTTAGCTTTATCAGAAATATATGATGCTAACGTGAAATACTTAGATACTATAAATAAAGTATTAACACCTAAGATTAAAGCCTCTAAATACGGAAAGCAATTAGATAAATACATTGCAGATATCAAAAAATCTGAACAATAAGATTATTTAAAAAATAGAGCAAATTAAAAAAGCCATTTAAGAAATTAAATGGCTTTTTTTGTTGACTATTAGACATAAAAAAAGCTTCTCTAATTGAGAAGCTTTTTAAGAGCCGATGGAGGGACTCGAACCCACGACCTGCTGATTACAAATCAGCTGCTCTAGCCAGCTGAGCTACATCGGCAAAAGAGTTTGCAAATATAGAGTTATCTATGATATCTGCAAACTTTTTTTAAAAAAATTTTATCCTAATTTGTTAATTCTTTCAATTAACGCTCTACCTTTAGTTTCAAGGTCTGATTTGATGGCATTAAAGTGTGCTTTTTTATTCTCGACACTTTTATCATTAGTCTTTGCTATTAATTCATCAAACGTATTAATTGCATCATCAATGATAGCTTCGCTGTCTTTTGTATCTTTATCAGTGTTAGAAAATTCCCAAACGTATACTGCTTCAATAATATCTCCTAAAACATAGTTAATGTCTTTTTTTAGGTCTCTTTTATTTGCCATAATATTAATTTTTATTTAGCTGCAAATTTACATATAAAGTTCCGAATTAAAACTATTTAAATGCATTTTAAAGCCTTCTTTTATAATTTATATAATTATTCTCCTGAATACTTTACAAAGTTTCTAGGCGTCTCATAAAGTGTTATTTCTAGATCTAAATCTGAATTAAGTTTTGCTTTAACTTTGTTATAAATAACTACAACTATATTTTCGGCTGTAGGATTTAAATCTTTAAACTCCGGCACATCTAAATTTAAATTTTTGTGATCAAAAGCATCCTCTACTTCAGACTTTATGATGTCTTTTAAAATTTTAACATCAATAACATAACCTGTTTCTGGGTCAATTGTACCAGTTACGCTGGCAATTAGCTCGTAATTATGTCCATGAAAATTAGCATTGTTACACTTACCAAATATCTGGTCATTTTTTTCATTGGTCCAATCTTTACGATATAGCCTATGTGCTGCATTAAAATGTGCTTTTCTACTAACTGTTACTTTCATTGCTAATATTTATAAATTGATAAAACTTATCGAATATAATTTTAAACCAAGCTGTATATAACTCAGGTTGGTTAATTATGTCTTGCCTAACGTCTTCTAAAGGCATCCATTTCCAACTTTCGACTTCATCTTTATTAATTATTGGTTCCTCTTGATAGTATCCAACCATAATATGGTCTAATTCATGCTCAGTTAAACCGTTATCAAAAGGTGCTTTATAAATGAAGGAGGTTTTTTCAACTAATGCTGTTGTAAATCCCATTTCTTCTTGCAAACGTCTGGTTCCTGCTTGTAAATTAGTTTCACCTTCTCTTTGATGACTACAACAGGTATTAGTCCAAAGTCCAGGAGAATGGTATTTGCTTAAAGCTCTTTGTTGTAGCATCAATTCGTTTTTATCATTAAAAACAAAAACAGAAAACGCTCTATGAAGTAAGGCTTTTTCATGTGCTTCCATTTTTGGCATTAAGCCAATTTGCTCGTCAAACTGATTTACTAATATTACTTGTTCTTCTTTCATTAATTACGTTATGATACACAAAGTTAATACTTAGAATTTTGTCTTTTTTATTTTTGAGTAATTTAATAATAAAAAAAGCACCTTAAAAGGTGCTTTTTTTATTATTAAATTAAACGATTTTTACGCTTAGTTATTTATGATAATAAAATTACTTCGTCTGTTTAAATCGTGTTCTTCTTCAGTACATTTAACATCATTACTACATCTATTAACCAACATCGTTTCTCCGTAGCCTTTTCCTTCCAATCTATCTGCAGCAATACCTCCTTTTTGGATAATATATTGTTTTGTAGACACATTTCTTCGGTTAGACAAAGCCCAGTTATAATCATCTGATGCTCTTGAATCTGTGTGTGATTGTACATCAATTCTAACAGAAGGGTATTTAGTCATGTAATCAATAACTTTCTTTAATTCAATTTCAGCATCTGGTCTAATATTAGATTTATCAAAATCAAAATAAATTGGGTTTAAGTTTAAGACTTCAACTAAATCCATACCTACTTCAGCTGGTTGTTGAGTTGCTGGTGTCAAATTAAGTTTTAAAACTATATCTTCTTTTTTTCTAGGTTTTACTACAAATGTTTGTTCTGATTGTATGTATCCATCTTTTGATGCTATGATGCTATATTTTTGTTTATTACAAGGTCCTTCATAACTAAAAGCTCCATTTTGATCAGAGGTTAAATTTTGTACTTCTACACCTTTTTCATTAATTACAACTACACTTGCATAAGGAATAATAACGTTAGTTAATTTATTAACTGTAGTTCCATAAACAAATTGAGTACAGAATGTTCTGGTAAATTTATAAATGTCGTCATCTCCTTTACCATTGTACCTATTAGATGTTAGGTAACCTTCATTTGAAAATTCGTCTATAATAAACTCAAAATCATCTCTAGAACTGTTAATTGGCTTACCTAAATTAGTAACTGAATGACTAGGATCGTGTAATTTAATCATAAACACATCTAAACCTCCTAAACCTTGGTGTCCATCTGATGAGAAATATAGAGTTCCGTTATTACTCATATATGGAAAATTCTCTCTACCTTCTGTATTTATAGTACTACCTAAGTTAACAGGTTCTCCATAGGCACCATCTTCTAAAATATCTACATAATAAATATCAGATTTACCATGAGTTCCTGGCATATCACTTGCAAAATACAACTTAGTTTCATCCAAACTTAAAGCTGGATGAGCTACATTATATTCATTGTTATTAAAAGGCATGCTAACAATATTTGTCCATGAACCATTAACCAACTCTGCTTTAAAAATTTTAAGCCCATTAACTTTTTCGTCACTTTTTCTAACTTTACCTTTAAAGTAATTGTTTCTGGTAAAATATATTGTTTTACCATCTTGAGTGAATGACGTTGATGACTCATGAAATTTAGTGTTTATGCTATTAGAAAAATCCTTAACAGTTGTAGAGTCATCACTCTTAAAATACAGGTCTAAGAATGGTTGTTCGTTCCATTTGTATAACTTACCATCACCTCTTGAAGAAGCAAAAACAATTCCGTCTTTAAAAAACGATGTTCCAAAATCGGAAAAACGTGAGTTAAAGTCTAAATTTTCTAATTCAAAATCAGCTGACATCGCTTCAATTGCCTCTAAATAATTTGGAGATTTTAAGAATAAAATAGCTCTAGAGTCATCAGGTTTTAGTGATGCGAATTCTTTCATTTTTGTATTAGCTCCTTCATAATCACCAATAGCTTTTAAGCTCATGGCGTATCTGTAATAGTACTCATATTCAATTACAGCATTAAGCATAAATAACTCTCCATACCATTTTGCAGCATCTTCCATTTTAGAATTATAATAGTAAGAATTAGCTAGTTTTTTATAGACTTCTGGTGTTTTGTTACCTTTCTCTACAAGCTTTAATAAAGCTTTTGTTGTTTTTACATAAGAAAGTTTATCATATTTTTTTTCTGTACTACTAGAAATACCATCATCTTGTGCAAATGAAAATGTAAACGAAAGCACAAGTATTAAAGTAGAAAGTATATATCTGTTTTTCATAATCTATATAATGAATGTATTTAAAAGAATCTTGGTGATAAAATTTTAGTTAAATCTCTTGGTTCAAATCTTAAGAAGACTTCAAATGAACCAGAATTAAACTGAGTTTGACCAAGGTCTGTTGTTTCTCTATCATAACCAAAACCTAACATTACACTTTCTGATACTTGATAGCCTAATAAACCACTTAATGCAGCATCCCAACGGTAAGCTAAACCAAAAGTGAATTTTTCTTGATATAAAGCGTTTAATGTTACATCTGCTTGAAGAGGTGCACCTGTAACCGCTTTAACTAAAAATGCTGGTTTTAATTTAAGATCTGTATTTACATCAAAAACGTAACCTCCCATTAAATAAGCATTCATTCTTTCATTAGCCTCAGACAATGAAGCTTCATCAAAGTGTGTTGTTTCTAATAAATTAGGAACAGAAAGCCCTAAATACCATTTGTCTGCATTTCGGTAATAGATACCAGCTCCTATATTTGGTGAAAACTTATTATCAATATCTGTATTTAATAAAGCGTCACCACTATTATATTGACTTAATTCAGAATATTTGATATCTAATAAATGACCACCAGCTTTCAATCCTAAAGACAATCTTCCTTGGTCAGACGTATTAATTGTATATGAGAAATCAATATCAACATATGTTTCTTGAGTTGGACCAATACGGTCATTAACAATAGACAAACCTAAACCTACCTTACCATCCTCTCCACCTAATGGAGAATGAATATTAAAAGTAGCTGTGTCTGGAGCACCATCTAAACCTACCCATTGAGTACGGTATAATAGTAAAGCACTTAATCCATCTCTTGCACCTGCATAAGCAGGATTTACACTCATAGTATTATACATATACTGAGTGTATTGAGCATCTTGTTGAGCAGAAACTTCAACAAAGCTTACAGTACTAATAAGAGCTATTAAAATTAAAATTCTATTTTTCATTATAAAAAGGTATAATTATTTTTTAAATAGAGGTAACTATTAAACAGCTACCTCTTTTATTAACTATTATCTATCGTTGAATATATAAGTATCCAGCTCTTGATTTAGTTTCACTTCCATTATCATATTCAACTATATAGAAGTAAGTTCCTACTGGTAATTGTTTTTCAACTTTCACATTTACTCTACCATTAGATTCTCCTTTAAAGAAATTTCCGTTTTGAGCATAACCTGTTGTTTCATAAACAATAACTCCCCATCTGTTATAAATCCTAACTGTATTTTCTGGGTATAATTCAATGTTTCTAATCACAAACACATCATTATCACCATCTCCATTAGGTGTTACAGCATTAAATATCTCTAATTCATCTTCTGAAGGTGTAGCATTGTTAACATCTAAATAATCAGGTAAACCATCACCATCACTATCTACTGCGTCACCACCAAAACCAATTCCGTCAAGGTTAGGATCAGGATACTCATCTTCGGTTAAGATACCATCATTGTCATCATCAGTATCTAAGTAATCAGGTACACCATCACCATCGCTATCATCGTTTGTAGGATCATTATCTCCATCAGGATTAATATCTCCATCAGAGTCATCTACGTCAGCATAGTCTTCGTTAATAGTATCAACACCATCATTATCATCGTCCGCATCTAACCAGTTTGGTGTTCCGTCTCCATCAGTATCTCCTAAAGGAAATTCTTCACCGTTTGGAACATTATCTGAATCACAATCTCCTAAAAACCAATCTTCAGATTGAGAAACAGTTGTACTAGTTATCAAGAAATCACATGGATCTTGAGGGTCTGTACCATCAACTAATTCTGTTCCGTTAATAACTCCATCTCCATCACAATCTAAAGCTTCCCATGCTTCCGTTAATATTGTAAGATCTTGATTTGTTGCAAAATAATCACAAGGGTCTACAGGATCTGAACCATCAATTATCTCTTGACCATTAGAAACTCCATCTCCATCACAATCTGCATTAAGAAATTCGTTATCAAGAATTTCAGTGATACTATCAACATTATAATCACATGGATCATTTGGATCTGTATTATCATCTAAAACTTCTGTTCCGTCTAATACTCCGTCTCCATCTGTATCTGGATCTGTTGGGTCTGTTCCATCATCTGTGGTTGGATCTCCATCTGGTCCGTTTACTTCATCTGCATCTGTTAATCCATCATTATCACAATCGTTTGTTGATGTAATAACTTCTGTGATATCTGCTACATTGTAATCACATACATCGTTTGGATCTGTTCCGTTTGTAACTTCTGTTCCGTCTAATACTCCGTCTCCATCTGTGTCAGGATCTGTTGGGTCTGTTCCATCATCTGTGGTTGGATCTCCATCTGGTCCGTTTACTTCATCTGCATCTGTTAATCCGTCATTATCACAATCGTTTGTTGATGTAATAACTTCTGTGATATCTGCTACATTGTAATCACATGCATCGTTTGGATCTGTTCCGTTTGTAACTTCTGTTCCGTCTAATACTCCGTCTCCATCTGTGTCAGGATCTGTTGGGTCTGTTCCATCATCTGTAGTTGGATCTCCATCTGGTCCATTTACTTCGTCTGCATCTGTTAATCCATCATTATCACAATCGTTTGTTGATGTAATAACTTCTGTGATATCTGCTACGTTGTAATCACATGCATCGTTTGGATCTGTTCCGTTTGTAACTTCTGTTCCGTCTAATACTCCGTCTCCATCTGTATCTGGATCTGTTGGGTC
>Ga0209295_1000079_pt1 | contig 150346 bp, 167 predicted proteins | sample Porto_5metaG_FD_187428 | JGI IMG/M metagenome (GOLD analysis project Ga0209295, IMG submission 187428) | Marine algal microbial communities from Porto, Portugal - Porto_5 metaG (SPAdes) (version 2) | ecosystem: Host-associated > Algae > Red algae > Unclassified | place: Portugal: Porto...
AAAGGATAACCGCTGAAAGCATCTAAGTGGGAAGCCAACCTCAAGATGAGTACTCTCATCGTTTTAAACGAGTAAGGTCACGGCAAGACTAGCCGTTATATAGGTATCAAGTATAAGTGCAGTAATGCACTCAGCTGAGATATACTAACAGACCGAGGACTTGACTAACATTTGTTGTGCTTATAAAATAACCTTTCAGGTTTATGCTTTGGTGCTAATAGCACAGTGGAACCACACCGACCCATCTCGAACTCGGCTGTTAAACGCTGTAGCGGCAAGAATACTTAAGGGGTAGCCCTTTGGAAAAGTAGCACAGTGCCAAAGCTATATGATAAAAAACATCTCAATTGTAAGAATTCATTAAATATACAAAACTTTTTATTTAAGGTATATAAATTAAATTACACTAGATTCAAGATGCTTTTAAAAATTAAAAATCCTAACAGCGGACACTAATTTTATTAGAAATAAAAGTATTTATTTATATCTATAGGAAAAAAATGAAACTTGCAGTTTATGGTAAAGGTGGTATAGGAAAATCTACAACTAGTTGTAATATTTCAGTAGCTCTTTCTAAGAGAGGTAAAAAAGTTCTTCAGATTGGTTGCGACCCTAAGCATGACAGTACATTTACGTTGACAGGTTTTTTAATCCCAACAATTATAGATACATTACAAGCTAAAGATTATCATTATGAAGATGTTTGGCCGGAAGATGTTATTTATAAGGGGTATGGAGGAGTTGACTGTGTTGAAGCTGGTGGTCCACCAGCTGGAGCTGGCTGCGGAGGATATGTAGTAGGTGAGACTGTAAAACTCTTAAAAGAACTTAATGCTTTTGATGAATATGATATCATACTATTTGATGTTCTAGGCGATGTTGTTTGTGGTGGTTTTGCTGCGCCATTAAACTACGCAGACTATTGTCTCATTATTACAGATAATGGCTTTGATGCTCTATTTGCAGCTAATAGAATTGCTGCCTCGGTAAGAGAAAAAGCACGTACACATTCTCTAAGATTAGCTGGATTGGTTGGTAATCGAACTGATAAACGAGACTTAATTGACAAATATATAGATTGTGTTCCCATGCCTATTCTAGAAGTACTCCCTTTAATTGAAGACATTAGAGTATCTCGGGTAAAAGGCAAAACTTTATTTGAAATGTCTGAAAGTGACACCAATTTAGCTTATGTGTGTGATTACTACTTAAATATCGCAGATCAATTAATTGCTAGACCAGAAGGTGTAGTTCCAAAAGAAGCTGCAGATAGAGAATTGTTTAGTTTATTATCTGACTTCTATTTAAATCCGAAGTCTAATGCTACAAAATCTACAACAGATGAACAAGAATTAGATTTAATGATGGTTTAAATACTTGTTAAGTATAAAATAAAAAGGAATAAGATAATGTCTACAGCTCAATCAGATGCTCTTACTTTTGAATGTGAAACAGGTAATTATCATACTTTTTGCCCTATTAGTTGTGTTTCTTGGTTATATCAAAAAATAGAGGATAGTTTCTTTTTAGTCATAGGAACCAAGACTTGCGGATATTTTTTACAGAATGCAATGGGTGTAATGATTTTTGCAGAGCCTAGATATGCAATGGCAGAACTTGAAGAAGGGGATATTTCAGCTAAATTAAATGATTATGGAGAATTGCGTAGACTATGTCTGCAAATTAAAAAAGATAGAAATCCCAGTGTCATCTTTTGGATCGGGACATGTACTACAGAAATCATAAAAATGGATTTAGAGGGAATTGCTCCTAAATTAGAAGCAGAAATTAGGGTCCCTATTGTAGTTGCTAGAGCAAATGGCCTAGATTATGCTTTTACTCAAGGTGAAGATACTGTTTTAGCAGCTATGGCTCAACGTTGTCCCTCTTATCAGTATGTCAAAAATGTAGATTCTCATGTTCCATTAGTGTTATTCGGATCACTTCCAGATCCAGTTGTTACCCAATTAACAATAGAATTGAAGAAGCAAGGTATTATAGTATCTGGTTGGTTACCATCCAAAAGATATACAGAATTACCTGTAATAGAAGAAGGATATTATGTGGCAGGAGTTAATCCTTTCCTAAGCCGTACAGCTACTACTCTAATGAGACGTAGAAAAACAAAACTTATTGGTGCGCCATTCCCAATTGGCCCGGATGGTACACGTGCTTGGATTGAAAAGATTTGTTCTATATTCAATATTGAACCTAAAGGCTTAGCCGAAAGAGAAAAAGAAATATGGGATTCTTTAGAAGATTATATTGCTCTAATAAGAGGTAAATCAGTTTTCTTTATGGGAGACAATTTACTAGAAGTTTCATTAGCAAGGTTTTTAACGCGATGTGGTATGACTGTGTATGAAATAGGAATTCCGTATATGGATAAAAGATACCAAGCAGCAGAGTTGGCGTTATTGAAAAATACTTGTGATGAAATGAATATTATGATGCCAACTATTGTTGAGAAGCCAGATAACTATAATCAATTAGACCGAATTCGAGACCTGAAGCCAGACCTCGTAATTACTGGTATGGCACATGCGAACCCTCTAGAAGCTAGAGGCATTAACACAAAATGGTCTGTAGAGTTTACATTTGCACAGATTCATGGTTTTACCAACGCAAGAGATATTTTAGAATTAGTAACAAGACCCTTAAGAAGAAATTTGAGCTTATCAGAGCTAGGATGGGATGTATACAGTAAACAAGGCTAATATCAATTTTGACTTACATGGTAAATAAGCCCTGTAAGTCTGTTTTTTATTATTGTAAAGAGGCATTTCTTGCTCTTCCGCTACCAGCCCATGCTTGGAGATTTTCTACTTGCTCTTTGTCTGTGTAAGCTAAAGGAACAAACTGTTCTAATGCTATTTTTATATCTTCGGTGCTAAATTCTCGTTCTTCGCTAAATGCAGTATGCATACTTTCAACAATTGCTTGTTCAATCTCTGCTCCAGAGAACTTATTACATAATAAGCTTAATTGTTTTATATTATAATTTTGCCACGATTGTGGTCTAATTCTTGCCAAGTGTATTTGAAAAATAACTTCTCGTTCTTCACTGTTCGGTAGATCTAAAAAAAATATTTCATCAAATCGCCCTTTTCTAAGCATTTCAGATGGCAAATTTTGAATTGTATTAGCTGTTGCAACAACAAAGACAGGAGTTGTTTTCTCTGATAGCCATGTTATAAAAGTTCCAAATACTCGAGCACTTGTTCCGCTATCACCTTGACTATATAAATTAGAGAATGCTTTGTCTATTTCATCAATCCATAATACACATGGAGATAACCCTTCAGCAATAGTTACCATCTCTCTCATTTTAGACTCAGACTCACCAACTAATCCTCCAAAGAGTCTTCCTATATCAAGCCTTAGTAAAGGTAATGTCCAGTCATTTGCAATAGCTTTTGCTGTGAGAGATTTACCTGTTCCTTGTATTCCAACTAATAATAGACCTTTAGGGGTTGGTATGCCGTAATCAAAGCTCTGCTTTGAAAACGAGCGCGATCGTTTCTTGAGCCATAATTTTAAGGCATTGAGCCCCCCAATGTCTTTATTAGCTTTCTTGTAAGGGTAAAACTCTAATAACCGTGTTTGATTGATAATTTGTCGTTTTTCTTCAATAATAATTGGTAGACTTCTTGAATCCAATTGACCATATTGAGCAATAGTTCTTGTTATAACTTTTCTAATTCTATCAATTGATAAACCTTGGCAAGATTTGGCTAAATTATTTACTAGTTCTATATCTAGCATAATACTTAAAGCAATACTTAATCTTTTAATTTCTTTTTTAATTTCTGGAAGATTAGGTAATGGTAAATCTATTACTGTAATAACATCATTTAATGTATAAGGTATATTGACTTTACAAGAGACAATGATGATATTCTTAGACTGAGTTTTAATAATTTGAGATAGATTACGCAGTTTTCTTATTAATCCTACATCACTAAAAAATGAGTCAAAGTCTTTAAGTATAAATAAATTTAAGTATCGATTATCTAATTTTTCAATAAATTCTAGAGCTAGTAATGGATTCCGTTTTGCATAGCCATTATCATTAGGATTACTTGTGTATCCATCTACAAAGTCCCAACAATATACTTTTTCATTGTCGAGACAAGATATTTGATTTTTTATTATATATTCTAATCTTTCTTCTTCTCTAGTATTTATTAAAATTATCGGATAGCGAGACTTTAAAAGTAATCGTAAATCTTGGATAAAATTCATTTGAATATCTGTGTTCAATAGACTTTTGCATTTTATCAATATCAAACTAAATAAAACTATCTAATTTGATATAGACATATTCAAAAGTCGATTATATTTATATATTTTACTTAACTAGCCATAATTTTTTTTCTACCTTTTTTTCTTCTTTCATTCAAAATAGAACGTCCACTTGGTGTCTTCATTCTTGCTCTGAATCCAGAGACTCTAATTTTTTTTCTTTTTGAACCTTGTAATGTTCCTTTAGTCATTATTTTCCTCAATTTTAAAATATTAAATATTATATTATCATCTTCTATAAATTTTGAAGATATACTAATATGAAAGTTAAGCTTAATAATTTCTATTAATCAAGAATTTTTGTTAAAATATTAAGAATAATCTATTAATTGTAAATAATTTTATGCTAATTACACTGCCTATTGTTTATTTAAGTATTTTAGCTTTATTTCTACTAATATTTAGCTGGTTAATAAGTCAACAGCTAAAGACAATTTTCTTACTAGAATCTCAATTTCAATATTTTCTTGACAAAAGCAAAAATAATGAACTTGGAATAGAAGATAGTTTTGCTTTTTCAAAAGTATGTATAGCCAAAAAGCTCTTTACAAGAGCTATAATTGAAAGCCAGTTAGTATTACAAAAGAATTTATTGTTGAAGTCCCCAGAAAATGCTGCAATAATTGCTAAATTATATAATATGTTGGGTTTTATATATTATGAAGCAGATCAAAAAAAACTTGCTAAAAATTTTTATGAAAGGGCACTAAAATTAGATAGTAATTATATAGTGGCTTTAAATAATCTTGCTAAAATTTATGAAGATACAAAAAATTTCTTAAAAGCAGAGGCAATATATAATAAAGTGTTGAATATTGATAAATCGAATCAATTAGCTAACACTCAAAAAAAATCTATACAACAAATAATCAATCTATAAAGTAAATTAGACTAAATAATCGGGATAGCAGGATTTGAACCTGCGACATCCTGCTCCCAAAGCAGGCGCGCTACCAAGCTGCGCTATATCCCGTATGACATAATTAATATTATACATCTTTTCTCTAATTATGTCTACTATGTTTTTTTATCTAGGATACCAAAACATTCCCTTGACCCCATCTGGATCTTTAATAAATCCTAGTTTTCGATAAAAGCTAATTACGTCAGGCTCAGCGAATAAAGTAATTGTGCTAATTTCAGCCTGCCTTAATTGTTGAATTAATTGATGTATTAATACTTTCCCTAAGCCTAAACCTTGAAAGTCTGGATGGATTACAACATCCCATATTGTAGCATTAAATCCATTATCTGAAGTGGCTCTTGCAAATCCTACAAGTCTTGTATCTGAATCATTTTTTTGTATTAAAGAAATAATAATAGAGCTATTCTTTAACGCAATTTTGACTTTCTTTAGAGGCCTTTTAACCCATCCAACTGAATCACATAGTTGCTCTAATTCGTATAAATTAATATTTTTAGTATCGCTGATATAAACATCTTTTAATTCGATTTTATCGCAAGTTTTATCCAAAAGAAAAAGTTTCTTAAAATTTTTCTCATAACTCTCACTTACTGTAGAATTTTGAAAAAAAGTTTTCCAGAAGATCATAATAATTATAACAGAATTAAGTATATATATATTATGATATTGACTTAATTAAAAAAATTTCAATATATTTCTATGTTTTTTATGAAAATCTCAAAATAACAAATTTTTTGACACAAAGAAATAAAAATTTTTGTAAAATCTTTATCATAAAACATATAAAAACCTCTTTTTAAGACTACCATTTATGAGTATAAATAGAATCTCGTAATTGAGATTAGACAACACATTATTTTATATTTAATACCTTTTACAGGAGTTATTTGTGAAGAAAGCTATGTTTATGACTTGTCTACTAGCTGCGCTATTAGTCAGTAATCCTATTCTAGTTAATGCAGAAGTTGCAGGCCTAATACCTTGTAAAGACTCTGCAGCTTTTAATAAACGTATGGTAAATAGTGTCAAAAAACTTCAGGCTAGATTAGCTAAGTATGATGCTAATACACCACCTGCATTGGCTCTAAATAAGCAAATAGAAAAAACTAAAACTCGGTTTGCTACATACGGTAAAGCCGGGCTATTGTGTGGTACAGATGGTTTACCTCATTTAATTTCAGATGGTCGATGGAGCAGAGCTGGAGATTTTGTTTTTCCAGGCCTTTTATTTCTTTACATTACCGGATGGATTGGTTGGGTAGGAAGAGGATATCTTTTATCTGTTGCAAAAACTAGTAAGCCGACAGAAAAAGAAATTATTCTAGATGTACCATTGGCTGTCAAATTTATGTCTTCTGGCTTCGCATGGCCATTAGCAGCCTGGCAAGAATTTACTAGTGGGCAGCTAATTGCTCCTAATGATGATATTACAGTTTCACCTCGTTAGTAAAAAACCTATATGAATAATAATTTTACCAAATACTTATCAACAGCACCTGTAATTGGAGTACTGTGGATGACTTTCACAGCCGGCTTCATAATAGAATTAAATCGCTTTTTCCCAGATGTACTGTATTTTTATTTATAATTAAATAAATCTATAAATCTAAACTACACAAATAAACTAAATACTATTATTTGTGTAGTTTCTTATTGTATATTATATTATTATTTTTTCTTTAAAAACCATAGTTCTTTATATTATTTTAGTATTAGATTTAAAGTAGTAAAAAATATAAATATTATGAGTTTAGTAAGTCAAATTATAATTAATGCTGACGATGAGTTAAGATATCCTACAATTGGAGAACTGCAGTCAATTCAAGATTACTTAATTACGGGTAGTAATAGAATTAGAATTGCTACTATTATTAGGGATAAAGAAAAAGAGATTATACAAAAAGCTAGTAAGCAAATATTTCAATTACATCCTGAATATATTGCTCCTGGAGGTAATGCAGCAGGATCAAGAAAAAGATCTTTATGTTTACGCGATTATGGTTGGTACTTAAGATTAATTACGTATGGAGTCTTAGCTGGTGATAAAGATTCAATAGAAACAATTGGTATTATAGGTGTAAGAGAAATGTATAACTCTTTAGGAGTTCCGATCATTGGTATGTTAGATGCAATTCAATGTTTGAAAGAAGCCTCATTAGAAATGCTTGATCAAGATGATATCAAGATTATTTCTCCTTATTTTGATTATATAATTAGAGGTATGTCCTAAAAAAATTTTGAATATATTGGTTGAATAAATATTGGCATAATGTTATAGTCAACTTAAGCCCGAAAGCGTATAATTGTAGAAACAAAATCTTGTCAGAACCGGAAGGTAGCAGCAATAATGTTGACCTACAAAAGATATGATTTTCGGGTGTTCTTTTTATTTATGCAGGAATATATTTAGTAGTTTGAAAGTATTTTTACTTCGTCTCTGATTCATTGAATCTTTCAATAATAACGACTAATAATTTGATATTAATACTGAAACCACCTATAATTTTTTATAAAATTTCTTTATATCTCATCTAAATAATGGAAACTTAACTTAATGGGTGTTCATATTTTATCAACAGGTTCGTCTGTACCTAACTTTTCTGTAGAGAATCAACAATTTGAAGATATTATAGAGACTTCTGACCATTGGATTTCAACAAGAACAGGAATAAAAAAAAGGCATCTTGCTCCTTCTTCTACTTCGTTAACTAAATTAGCCGCAGAAGCTGCCAATAATGCTTTAAGCAAAGCTAATATCAATGTTAAAGATATTGACTTAATCATTCTTGCCACATCTACTCCCGATGATTTATTTGGTAGTGCAAGTCAACTACAAGCAGAAATAGGTGCAACCTCATCTACTGCTTTTGATATAACGGCTGCATGTTCTGGATTTATTATTGCATTAGTTACCGCCTCGCAATTTATTCAAGCTGGTTCTTACAATAAAGTCCTAGTTGTGGGTGCAGATACAATGTCACGTTGGATTGATTGGTCAGATAGAACTAGTTGTATTTTATTTGGAGATGGAGCCGGGGCTGTACTAGTTGGTAAAAGCAGCGTGAATAGTATACTAGGTTTTAAATTGTGCACAGATGGTCGACTAAATAGCCATTTGCAATTAATGAATTCCCCTTCAGATAGCCAGCAGTTTGGATTGACAACTATTCCAAAAGGAAGATATGACTCTATTAGCATGAATGGTAAAGAGGTATATAAGTTTGCTGTATTTCAAGTTCCAATAGTTATTAAAAATTGCTTAAATGATTTAGAGATTTCTATAGACGAAGTCGATTGGTTTATACTCCATCAGGCAAATATAAGAATTCTAGAAGCAATTGCAAGTAGGTTATCTATACCTTTTTCTAAGATGATTACTAATTTAGAAAATTATGGTAATACATCTGCAGCTTCAATTCCTCTTGTATTAGATGAAGCAATAAAAGATAAGAAAATTCAATCAGGCCAAGTTGTTCTTCTCGCAGGTTTTGGAGCCGGTCTGACTTGGGGGGCTATTGTTTTAAAATGGCAGTAGAAGAAATATTGCGGATGACGAGATTCGAACTCGTACAGCTTACGCTACACACCCCTCAAGCGTGCGTGTATACCAATTTCACCACATCCGCTTTTATTATTATGAATATTTAAAAAGTAGTAATATAAATATAAATATTTATATAATATATATATACATTCTTATTAGAAACTCTCTTATTTTTTATTTTAAGTGATAAAATTGAGTTTAGTTAGTATAAATAAGAAAATTTTATTTTAAAATTGTAAAAAATAAATATATAAGGAAAAAAATATGACACCGTCCTTATCGAGTTTTTTGAATAGTTTAATTCTTGGAGCTGTAATTGTAGTTGTTCCTATAACATTAGCTCTATTATTTGTTAGCCAAAAAGATAGAACAATTCGTTCATAAAATTAATATAAAAATATATGGAGAAGTCCTTTGAAATGAATAAGCAGTTATTCTGTCAATAATGGCTCTCTCCATATAACTCTATATTACATAGAATAATTTTAATTTTTATTCTGTAATAACTTGTAAAATATATTTAGTTTTTTTGCGTACTACAAATATTGTTTTGATAACAGCTTCTTTTGATTACGTACTTTTTATTTAATATAAAAGTATTATATAAACTAATATGTTCAATTAATAAAGAAAAACATATGTCTTTGTCTAATTGGCCTCTTAAAAAAGCAAATTCTAAAGCTCATACTATTAAAAATACAAAGCAAATTACTATCCCAGATGGATTATGGGTTAAGTGTTTTGATTGTGGCTTATTAATGTACTCTAAAGTTTTAAAGCGAAATTTAAAAGTTTGCCCTCAGTGTAGTTATCATTTTCAAGCCTCTAGTAATGAAAGAATTGATCAGCTAATAGATCAATATAGTTGGGAGCCCATGGATGCTCATTTAATTTCTACTGATCCTTTAGGTTTTAAAGATCAAAAGCTTTATAGCCAAAGATTAAAGGATACAGCTTTTAAGACAGGTCTTCAAGATGCCGTACAGACAGGCGTTGGAAGAATGAATGGACAAAAAGTGTGCTTAGGCATTATGGATTTTCGTTTTATGGGCGGAAGTATGGGATCAGTTGTAGGCGAAAAATTAACCAGACTTCTTGAAAAAGCTACCCAAGAAAGATTGCCTGCGATTATAATCTGCGCATCAGGAGGAGCTAGGATGCAAGAGGGAATGTTAAGCCTTATGCAAATGGCCAAAATTTCTTCTGCATTAGAGATGCACAAAAAAGAAAATCTTCTATATATATCTGTTTTAACTTCTCCTACCACTGGAGGTGTTACAGCGAGCTTTGCTATGCTTGGTGATTTAATTATTGCAGAACCAAAGGCTTTGATTGCATTCGCAGGTAGAAGAGTTATAGAACAGACAATAAAAGAAGATTTACCAGATAATTTTCAAAGTTCTGAATATTTATTTGAGCATGGGTTTCTTGATCTAATTATACCGCGCACTCAGCTTAGATCTAAACTAATACAAATTTTATATTTGCATACTAATAATGATTAATTCGCAAACTGTTTACTGAAATCTTAGAATGCTAATAAAAATTAAGATATTAAGAAATTTTCACTAAAGATATTTCTATACTAACTAGAATTACAATTACTATTGTAGAAAAATTTATTTTAACTCTATCATGATAGTTTTTTAAATAATCGATTTGATTTTTTAAAAAAGTGAGAGTTGAATACAAGTTTAGAAAAAGAAAATAAAATATACTAAGCTAAATTTAGCAATATTATATTTTTCTATAATACTGACCTATCAAATTTTGAGGAATTTTATGCTTAAAAGATCTTCTTGGCTTGCTACTGTATTGGGACTACTAACTGTAGCTTCTCTAAGTGCAAACGTATATGCCATAGAGCTAGACGAGGCAACAAGAACAGTTCCATTAGAATCTTCTGGAAGAACTGTTGTTCTAACACCAGAACAAGTTAAGCGAGGCAAGCGATTGTTTAATAATTCTTGTGCTATTTGTCATAATGGTGGCATCACAAAAACTAATCCTAATGTTGGATTAGATCCAGAATCCTTAGGTTTGGCTACACCTCAGAGAGATAATATTGAAGCATTAGTAGATTATATGAAAGATCCAACTAGTTATGATGGCGCAGAATCTATTGCGGAATTACATCCAAGTATTAAAAGTGCTGAAATTTTCCCAAAAATGCGAAATTTAACAGATGAAGATCTATTTACAATTGCTGGTCACATTTTGTTACAGCCAAAAATTGTTTCTGAAAAATGGGGTGGAGGAAAAATTTACTATTAATAATTAAATCGAAATATTCCTATGAATACAAGTTTATGAATTTTGTTTTTTAAGTATGATTATTTTGCTAGATCATGCTATATATTAAAGATGGAGTATAGTAATAGTAAGTAGCTCATCTGCTAAACTTACTTATATTATTTGTCTAGTTATTAAAAAGGAGAAGTTAAATTGAAAAAAACGCTTTCAGTTCTTTTCACGGTGTTTAGTTTTTTTGCTATAGGATGCACTCAAGTAGCCTTTGCTGCAGATCTAGATAATGGAGAAAAAGTTTTTTCTGCTAACTGTGCAGCATGCCATGCAGGTGGGAATAATGCAATTATGCCAGATAAGACACTAAAAAAAGATGTTCTTGAAGCTAATAGTATGAATGGCATTGACGCCATTACTTATCAAGTAAAAAATGGTAAAAATGCAATGCCTGCTTTTGGTGGTCGACTAATTGATGAAGATATTGAAGACGCAGCAAATTATGTATTATCTCAATCTGAAAAAGGTTGGTAATTATACTTGATTTTCCCCAGTAATACAGAATAGGCAGTCTAATTAATTATTTATTAGATTGTCTATTCTGTATTTTTTATATATTCACAAGTACAATGTAGATGTTTAGCTATGAATAAAACAAAATGAAAATTTTTTCTGATTTACTCGAAAAATCTAGTGTATTCTTCTAAAAGCTATTAACAAAATTTTTTGAATTTGCTCAATTCAAAATAGTATTTTCAACTTTCTTAAAGTCTTTATGTATTATATTACATCATTTTTTATAAAATGACTGAACAATCGAAGATTTTATAGCGAGTTCAAATATATATAGTTTATCTTCTGCCATCACTATTTTCATACTTGATAACTTCTGATTAGAAAATAGTGTTTTAGACTTAAGTAGTCTTTGTTAAATGTTACGATTAGAATTCTCTTGCACTTCATTATATTATAAGTGATTGCACTAGAAATACAAATAATAATAGTTACATGTCTTTCAGAGAAATGTTTATTTTTGATATGATATCATCTTACAGAAGGTCTATATCTATTTAGATTTAGCATTGTTGTCCAAACGCAAAATCTAGGAATTTTTAAATTGCTGTTTTATCTTTTCTTGAATAGCCATAATAGTCTTGCTTCGTGAAAAATAAGTATTATATTAACTATAGTAGTTTAACTGTTGATTTAAAGCACATGAAATATCTATAATTTCACAACTTGATGCTTATAATCTGGAAACTTACTAAATAGTTCATATAAAGCTGGATATTGGATACAGAGCTTAAGAAAATCATCAAATGAGTAAGCTTTACTAAAATCAAAATGTAAGAGTTCCTGAAGATTATCAATATAAAAGAATGGAGTTTCTTGTAATATAAAGCCAAATCTATAAATCTTTTTCTTATTGGATATATCTAGGAATTTAGAAATCTTCTTAAACAGATATAAATTGGCTTCATTATTAACACCATGAGCTCTTCCCCTAAATGCACAGGTGACTTTAGATGGCTTATCATTAACTCTTTCTTTAAACTTCCATAATGTAAAATTATCATATTGTCTGAAAGCTAAAGGTGTGTTATTAACATGAGTATCTCTCATAATGATTTATTATTTAGCTGATCTTTGATAACTTATATTAATAAGTCTATATAGTTAAAATGAACTAATTATATCAAATAATAAAACCAACCTAAAGTATAGAACTTCCTTATATATAAACTATACATGAATATATTTAAGAAAGTAATATTAAGTAAAAAACTAATCCCCTCGAAAGCTAAACACAGTGATAACAAAACTAGACATAGTACTAACAAAAAAATACAGTAATAGTGTATTGTAAGGGGGAGTTATTATGGAAAAACACGGCAAAAACGTTTAGTTTTTGACGTCGTGTATAGCCGTTTTTTGTTTATTTTCAAATAGGATCATGACTATGTCAAAGTTGAGATTAAATCTCCTAAACCTACTTCTCTTTTACAAGTTTTAGATTAGAAGATTGGGACTTGTTTTTCTCCCATTTTTTTTCTCTAAAAACATTAATTGCAGCTAACAAGCAGCTTAAATACTCTACATTAATTCTTGGCATTATTTTCTGTTTTTAAATCTTCGTAATTCCTGAAGCTCTTATATTCATCAAATCTGCTAACTCGACATTAGTTATATTTAACTTATATATTATGTCTTCTAGCTTCTAAAGTACTACACGTTTCTTGTTATCTAGTAAACTAGTTTCAGCTTGATTTTTTACATTTGAGCACCCATATTTCTTAGTCATAGTTATGATTTTAAAGATTATTATAGAAAGTCTGTTCAAACAGTGTTAACAGTAAAGCAAGAGCCTCACTTGCTTTACTCTTTCTGTTCCAACTGTTTTCCGTGGAAGCTTATTGATTCTTCATAAGTGTGACGATAGTTTTTTGGCAGGCTCAATACCCCACTTTTTTGCACTCTGATTTCATCCATTCAATTTTTTCTTGCTAACTTTCGTACTGAAGTTAAACCAATTTCAGGATCTTCTCCTTCCTATTGTTGCGCAGATCAATCTTTTCAACTCAGTTTTTTGAGATGCAAGGAATACTTTAATAGGTTTAGTCTTGTCGTGCTTTGTGCTATTATTATATAAAAATATTTATACCATATTGATATTATGATAAAAAGAATACCTGCAATTCTGGTACTAGAAGATGGTACTTATTATAAAGGATGGTCATTTCATACAGAGCAATCAAAAGTTACTATTGGGGAAGTTGTTTTCAACACTGGTATGACGGGATATCAAGAAATAATTACAGACCCAAGTTACTTTCAGCAAATTGTTACCTTTACTTATCCAGAAATTGGAAATACAGGTATTAATAGTCAGGATATAGAATCTCAAACTATTAGTATCAAAGGTTTAGTTGCTAAAAATATTTGCAAAACCTCAAGTAGTTGGAGAAAACAAGAATCATTAATTCAGTACTTAAATAGGCATCAGATCCCTTTCATTTTTGGGATAGACACAAGATCTTTAACTCAATATTTACGGCGATCTGGAACTATGAATGGATGTATCTCTAATGAGAATTTAAATCGTACATATTTAAAGCAAAGGATTTTGGAAGTTCCAAATATGACAGGGTTAGATTTAATTCCAAATGTAACCACAAACATAATATACAACTGGGATGAAAAAAGTTTACCGACTTGGTACTTATCTGATAGGAATAGAGAAAAACTATCTTATCAACTAAAAGTTGTAGTCATAGATTTTGGAGTAAAATTCAATATTTTAAGAAGACTTGCCACATTAGGATGTGAAATAATTGTAATGCCAGCCTTAACTCCAATGGAAGATATACTATCTTGTAATCCAGATGGTATACTTTTATCTAATGGCCCGGGAGATCCGTCAGCAGTTAATTATGGAATTCAAACAGTAAAAGAGCTATTGAATCAAAATATTCCAATTTTTGGAATCTGTATGGGACATCAAATTTTAAATTTGGCACTAGAAGCTAAAACATTTAAGCTTAAGTTTGGCCATCGAGGTATTAATCACCCCTCAGGCTTAAAACAGCAAGTTGAAATAACTAGTCAAAATCATGGTTTTGCAGTTGATCTGCAATCGGTTTTAACACCGTCTTTACAAGTGACTCATTTTAATTTAAATGACACTACAGTAGCAGGAATCGGTCATAGTAAAAGTCCTTACTTCTCTGTCCAATATCACCCAGAGTCTAGTCCAGGTCCTCACGATGCAGATTATCTGTTTGAATACTTCCTTGAAATAATGAAGCAATTTAGACAAAAAGTTAAATAACTAACGGTTAATAATTGTCCCATGCTTTATGAGAAAAAAGCGCTGACAATACTTGCACTCCTCGCAATTGATTGCAAAGGGGTAAATGCCCCTTAGGGCCATTAGAATTCCAATGAAACTCATTTGGATATCTACAAGGCACGCGGTTAATTTCCCAACCGATTTTGTACCAAAATTGTCCCCAGTTTTTTTCTACAGCAAGCCAAATTTGCCTTTGGATAAAAAATCCAAACTTACCTTTTGAGTGTGCACTCCATAACTGGTCTATAGTTTGTAAATCCTCAACAGGTATTTTTTTGATATCAGTAAAATATAGCCAGTTTCTACTTTTTTCATCTACGCCAGCTAATTTAATTAGTTTTTGCTGTGTTAGCTTATCCGCTGATATTAAATCATTTTGAACTAGCAGAATTTGTAAATCCTGATAATCCATTTGTTTATCTGACTTTAAAGGAACAATGCCTTTTGGACACAGCTTGGACGTGAATTGTATAATTTCTGAATTTTGGCTATTTAAAAGTTTTTCATATATTAAACCATCAACACAATTACTCATATATTCAGGTTTAGTAACTCTGCCATGAAAAATCTCAGCTAGATTTTTTAATTGTAGATAATTGTCATCCTGTATCGTCTCAATGATTTCAAGTTGTTTTTTGATAGTATTTTTGGAATTGGTAGTTTCTTCTAATTCACATAGTTGAACTTGAATTTGATTTTTCATCTGATTTTCTTAATTAATTTAAATATTTAAGAAGTTCTAAAGAGAATTAGATTGTTTTTTTAAATTAGAACTTCGGCGAATTACCTCTAAGAATGTCCTCATAATTTGATTAAACAGATTTTGCCCAATATAAATTATAAATTGCCCGATTAAGAAAACTGTACTTTTTATTTTTGGAATAAAAAAGTCTTGAATTTCAAGGAGAAAGGTAACCAATATCTGTACTGAGGATAATGTATATAATTCAGTAGACCTGCAGGCATATACATATTGGCAATTTAAGCCCTCCTGGTAAAATACCCAAACTTTATAACGGCTTTCATAGATTGCCTTTGGTCTCTCAATATAATTGTGAATCAAAGTATTCCAGACTAAATTATTTTTTAATTTTTCCAGTTTTCTATCAGATAAAAATTGCACATTGCATAAACAGCTTGCATTCGTTTCATGTACTGTTTCAAAATTTTGAACTAATATATGGGCAATAATATTACTTAATTGAATTAAATAATTGTCTAGAAAAATTTCAACTTGTTTAATTGGTATATTTTCGGCAAAAAGATTAAACGTCTTTTTTACTTTTGAAGATGATCCAAAAATTAGCTGTATTATAAGAATTTGTAGTAACATTTTGTAATCACACATAAGATAGTTTATATCATGAATATTTTGGCAGATACTACTGTAATCTAGCTCATATAATCTACAAAATCTTTTAATACATCTATGCAATAGGTCAATTAAAATATTTTCTGTTAAATTGGTAACATCATTTAAGTCTAAATTAGAAGCATAAATTTCTAGAAGGATTTTCTCTAATTCTGCTAGGATTATTTTTAGTAAGTTTCTTTTTACTTCAGTTCGAAACACATCTAAAATTAATACTTCTTGCGAACAATTTGTTAATTTTTTATTAATTTTTGCAGAAGTCCTAACTAATAATTCTGCTACTTCTTTATTGAGTATTGGTCCCTGAGTGCTAGGCCAGTAATTATTCACGTTATATCATAGTAAAGGATATTTAATTCAACTTTTACGATAACTTTTTAATATACTAAAAAATAAGTTTATGCTTCTATAATCTTAAATACAGATATTTTACAGATCTTAATAGTTATTTATCGAAGAAAGTTATATTATAGTAACGATCGTTACTATTTTATTAAGATTCAGAAGTATGACAACTTATTATTTTGCACTTGCTAGTCAAAATTTCTTATTATCAGAAGAACCTCTAGAAGAAGTTTTCAGAGAAAGAATTAATTATTACCAATCGAATAATAAAGAAATTGATTTTTGGTTAATTCCGAATCCAAATTTTTTAAACAAACCTGCCATGATCAAGTTTAAAAATTTGGTTCCAGATGAAGCTATAGCAATAATCTCAACTAATTCTATATTTATTAATTGGCTGAAACTAAGAATTGGGTATGTTTGTATAGGACAATTCGAAGATAGCTTGAAGCTTTCTGAAGAGTTTTTAAGCATTATAAATAAAACTTAAAAATTTAGATTTATAAGTCATCACCTAGCATTTTATGTTGAGATGGATCAACAAATAATGTAAGTATCTCTTGACTAAAAGTTTCAGTTGCTTTTGATTTATACCTATTAGGGTTTACTATAATAGAAAGCATCCTTTTGATAGTGACATTTTCGATTTGAGCCCAATGTACAATCCCAAGCTCTAACTCTTTAGCAATAGCTGAAACAGAAACAAAAGCAGCACCTAACCCAGATTGAACAGCATTTTTAATAGCTTCTATTGAATTTAATTCCATTTCTATTTTGAAACGACTACTATCAATCCCGTGCTGACTCAGTACCTTATCAATTACTTTTCTAATTGTAGATTGAGTATCGAGAGCAATAAATCGAAGTCGATATAAGTCTTCTTTTTGTATGTCTCCTAATGTTGAAAAAGGATGTGATTTAGGTAATATTAATGCCAGCTCATCTTCCGCATAAGATGTAACCTGTAACACATCTTGCAATTCAGTAGGTACTTCCCCTCCTATAATTGCTAAGTCAACTTGTCCATTAGCCACACTCCATGAAATTAATCTAGTTGAATGAACTTGCAATTGTACTGCTACTTGTGGATATCTTTGTCTAAAAAGACCTATTAGTCTTGGCATCAAATATGTTCCAGTTGTTTGACTAGCGCCAATAATCAGTGTCCCACCTTGTAAGTTCTGTAAATCATCAAGTGCTCTACAAGTTTCTTCACATAAGGCTAATATTCTTCCTCCGTATCTCAATAAAAGGCTTCCAGCTTCAGTTAAGCTTGCTTTTTTATTCCCTCTCTCGAAAAGGGCAACGTTTAATTGACGTTCTAAGTTTTGAATTTGTAAGCTAATAGCTGGCTGGGAAACATATAAGCTATTAGCAGCTTTTTTAAAGCTTCCCTCTTTTGCAATTGCTTTTAATATTCTTAACTGATCTAATGTAAATGGAAGATCTGTCATTAAAGAATTGTATTATAATGTATATGTATTATATTATTTAATATTTATCAATGAATGGAGTCGCTAAGCTAAATATTTATTATCAAGCTTCATTATTGTTAAAATAATAAAAACTATAATGGCGAATACAGTGTATGAGATTTTAATATCTCTTTAATCTTAAATTTATGCAATAGATATATTGAATTTAATTTTAACTACAAAATATAGGAGATAAAATGGACTCTAGACTTTTAATAGTTTTAATACCAGTTTTAGCAGCTGCATCTTGGGCAGTTTATAATATTGGTAGAGTTGCTTTACAGCAATTTCGTAAAATGACATCTTAGTTTTATTTAGAAGTTAGATTGTTACTTTTAATGAGATAGAGAACTTGATAGTCTCTATCTCTCTTGTATATTTTAATAAAAAAGTTTAGAGGTCTTGTACTTAATGCCATTACACATTAAGCTTATGTGGAATACCTATATTTATAATAATTTGGTATTGAATTATCTCTTGTAATTAATTAAATCACTAATAATATTATGGCTGTTCCAAAAAAAAGAACATCTAAAGCAAAAAAAAATGCGCGTAAAGCAAATTGGAAAAATCAAGCAAAAACAGAGGCTCAAAAAGCATTGTCCTTAGCTAAGTCCATGTTGACTGGTAAATCTAATGGATTTGTTTATAATACCTCAGAAGTTCCAGATACTATAGTTGAATAATATTTTGCATTATTATAAAAAAATATATAATCCGTAAAATTTAAGTAACTTTTACACATTAAGCTTTTGGAAATTATTCTATTTGATAATACAATAAACAGCAAATTTAATAAAGTTACAAGCACTAATTATGCAGCAAAACTAGATCAAACCAGCGAAATTTGGCTATTCAATTGCATTGAGAATATTCAGCATATTTTTTTGAAAAGCCAATTAAAGTCAAGTCAAATTACTAAAATTTTCATCTCTGGTACAAGCTTTAAATATACAGCAGGCTTGCCTGGACTATTATCTAGCTTAACATTAAGCGGCAAAATAAATCCTATAAGTATATATGGTCCCAATTCTTTAAAAGTATATCTTCAAGCTTGTACCAAATATTCTCAAACAAATTTTTCCTTTCCTGTTAATTTTTATGATGCGCGCTATGGGAAGCTTGTTTCTGAGCAATCATACACAGTAATTTGTTTACCACTAAGTTCTAATAATTTGCTTTATGGCTTTACTATTCTAAAAAAACAACAACAAGGTGTTTTCAACCTGAAGAAAGCGATAACTCTCAACATCTCTCAAGGACCTATTTATGGTGAGCTAAAAGGCAAACATAATTTTCTTAGCCCAGATGGTTATTATTTACATGGTGAAGATTTTTGTTCAAGCATTACTTTAGGAAATAAAATATCCATTCCTGTACCAGTGAAATATTCTAGAATTATTTCTGAGATGAATTGGCTATGCTCTTATACTGCAAAATTAAATCCTCATGCACATCAGCAAGCAACCAAGTATTTACTTAGCAATATTCCAACTAATGTTATGAACTATCAAGTATCTCAAGATAATAATTTGATTGAATAATGATAGTTCTTGATATATAATGGTCTCGATAATCTAATACAGATAACACTCAAAGTATAATATTTTACATCAATCTTACTATAATATATGACATACGCAATTATTGAAGCAAGTGGGAAGCAGTTTTGGATAGAAGAAGGCCGTTATTATGATCTTAATCATATACCCGTTGAGCCAGGCCAATCAATTATACTTGGCAAAGTTCTGTTATTGAATAAAGATGGCCATGTTAGTCTAGGACATCCTTGTATACCAGGTGCTGCAATTAAAGCAACGGTGATGAGACATTTGCGAGGAAAAAAAATAACAGTTTTCAAAATGAAACCAAAGAAAAAGATGAGGCTTAAAAAAGGTCATAGACAAGAGCTAACCCGTTTGATGATTGATTCAATCATAACTTAATGATATAAGATTAGATCCTTTTACATAATTTAAATACAATCAATAAAATGGCACATAAAAAAGGTAGTGGTAGTACAAGGAATGGTCGAGATTCTAATTCCAAGCGTCTTGGTGTAAAAAAATACGGTGGTGAACACGTAACAGCTGGTAATATTTTAATCAGACAGCGTGGTACCAAAGTAAAGCCTGGTCAGAATGTAGGAAAGGGTAAAGATGATACTTTGTTTGCATTAATTGATGGATTTGTACTTTTCGAAAAATCAAATCAGAAGCAAAAAACAATTAGTGTATATTTTTCTAAAAATTAACTGAAAAATTTGGTGCAAGATAAAATAAATAAGCATGTTTATTTTGATTAAACTGGCACCAGATGCTTGATTTATTAAAAAATGGAGTTTTTTAATGAACCAATTAATTTTATTAAAGATCTTCTTTGAAATTTAATGACTAACACTATTGTAATTTCCTGCCTGCACAATATTGCTGCTATATTATATTGTGGTCAGATACAGAAACTAGTAGTAGCAAATGCTCATTATCAGGTAAGTGATATCTACTTAGGTACTGTAGATAAAATTTTTTCAGGAATTAATGCAGCTTTCATTAATTTAGGAAAAAATGAGTATAGTGGCTTTATTCATATAAGTGATACGGGGCCACTAAAGAAAAAATATTATGTAAATAATATTACTAATATTTTAACAATCCGACAAAAAGTATTAGTTCAGATTATAAAAGAGCCAACCTTAAATAAGGGACCAAGATTAACTGCCAATATTACTTTATCTGGCCGATATATTGTCTTAATGCCTTTTAGCCAATCTATTTGTATATCAAGAAAAATATATGATGAAGATGAGCGCCATTACTTAAAAGCCTTAGCTATCTTAATAAAGCCTGCAACGATGGGTTTATTATTCCGACCTTCTGCTATAGGTATAGATGAAGAAATTATTTTAAGTGAACTTAGAAATCTAAAGGAACAATGGTATTTTATTCAAAAATCAGCAATTAATAATTGTGCACCTGTACTTATTTATAAAGACGAAGATATTGTGAAAAAAGTTATTAGAGACTTTTATAACAACAATACAAAAAATATAGTTATCGATTCAAACCTTGGCTTAAAGCAGCTTAATTATTATATTCATACTTGGCAATGTAATTTTTCTAGTACTATTCCTTCAATTAAGTTTTATAGTAGCAATAAATGTATTTTAGATGCCTTTCGTATTAATCAAGCTATTTCAAGAGCTTTAATACCTAAAGTTGATCTAATACTTGGTGGATATATGTTCATTGAAACTTTAGAAGCTTTTACTATAATTGATGTCAATTCTGGATCTTTTAATAATTCTACGAGTGCCCGTGAAACGGTTTTAAAAACAAATTGCTCCGCTGCAACAGAAATAGCTTATCAATTAAAAATTAGAAATATTGCAGGTGTTATTATAATTGACTTTATTGACATGGAATCTCAGAGAGATCAGTTACAATTATTAGAACATTTTAACAAAGAGCTGTATTTTGATGATGCTAAACCTCAAATCGTGCAGTTGTCTGAACTAGGCTTAGTTGAGTTAACTAGAAGAAGAAAAGGCAAAAGCTTATACGAATTAGTTAGTAACGACTCAAATTACTTTCATTTTTTTATACAATCAGAAAAGCTTGATTCTACAAAGCCTTCTTCATATAAAAATAAAAGACTTTCAAGTTCTGTAAAATCTTGGTTATTTTCGGAAATTGATATTATTAACAGAGTTTTTTTTAAAAAGTCGAATTTTTGTAAATTATCTAATTTTTACTATGTTCGTCATCTACGTATAATCTATAGTGATGATACTATTAATCAAAATATTCCGTTGGCAGTTAGGTACAAACTAATGTATTCTCTGCAATATATTCAACTAATATCAAGTACTTGGTGTTTTAATTTTTTAGATATACATACTAATAATATTGCAATTTATCTATCCTGATTTTTATATCTTCGATTATTGAAATTTACTAATTATAATAATTAAGCCTATTTAATAGAAGAAAGCCCTCTCTAATAAAAGAGAGGGCTTTCTGTTAGCTTTTAACTAGTCTAGTTGGTAAATAAAAAATTAACCATTAACAGCTGGAGCTGTTAGAGCTACTGGTAAGGACTCACCAGAAGCTAGATCTAGAGGGAAGTTGTGAGCGTTACGTTCATGCATTACTTCCATACCTAGGTTAGCACGGTTGATGATATCAGCCCATGTATTGATTACACGACCTTGGCTATCAACAACAGATTGGTTAAAGTTGAAACCATTTAGGTTGAATGCCATTGTGCTTACAGATAGAGCTGTTAGCCAGATACCAACTACAGGCCATAGACCTAAGAAGAAATGTAGAGAACGAGAGTTGTTGAAACTAGCGTATTGGAAGATTAGACGACCGAAGTAGCCATGAGCTGCAACGATGTTATAAGTTTCTTCTTCTTGTCCGAATTTGTAACCATAGTTAGCAGATTCATTTTCGCTTGTTTCACGAATTAAGCTAGATGTAACTAGGGATCCGTGCATAGCACTGAACAATGAACCACCGAATACACCAGCAACACCTAGTTGGTGGAATGGGTGCATTAAGATGTTATGTTCTGCTTGGAACACAAGCATAAAGTTAAATGTTCCAGAGATACCTAGAGGCATTCCATCAGAGAAACTACCTTGGCCAATTGGATATACTAGAAATACAGCTGCTGCTGCTGCTACTGGAGCAGTAAAAGCAACAGAAATCCATGGACGCATACCTAGGCGGTAGCTTAGTTCCCACTCACGACCAATGTAGCAAGCTACGCCAGTTAGAAAATGAAGAACAACTAGTTGGTAAGGACCACCGTTGTATAACCATTCGTCTAAGGAAGCAGCTTCCCAAATTGGGTAGAAGTGAATACCGATAGCTGCAGAACTTGGAATAACAGCACCAGAAATGATGTTATTTCCGTATAGAAGGGAACCAGCAACTGGTTCACGAATTCCATCAATGTCTACTGGAGGTGCAGCTACGAATGCAATGATGAATACAGATGTGGCAGTTAATAAAGTTGGAATCATTAAAACACCAAACCAACCGATATATAAACGGTTTTCAGTACTAGTGATCCAAGAGCAGAAACGTTCCCACAAGCTAGCGCTTTCGCGTCTTTGTAAAGTAGCAGTCATAATTTTTTATCAATTTTTTAGGATGTAACTAAGATGCTTCCCAAACAATATTTTGTCTGTTGATTTTATTATTACTTCACGCCTAAAAAAAAGAGAACCTTTTATACAAATAGTTATTAAACTTAATCTCGATAAGTAAATTGATAATTTATATATTCAATTGAAAAATAGAAATCCAATATTATCTATATAATAAGTTTTTAACTTTTTTGCAATTCGTATTGGTTTAGATATATAATGTTTATGGCGTGTATTACCGCTGCTTATTTTAATTTTACAAGTTTATATAATTGTGCTTCATTTAAAAATTTATGTCACACTTTTCAAAAATTCAAACGACTATAAAAGATTTAAATCTGTTAAAGCATGCTTTAACAGATTTAGGCTTGATTTGGGCCACTAATTCTTCTGATGTTGGAGAAGATTTCCAACATAAAGCGGACATTTTAATTAAGCAAGGCAATTTATCTCATATTGGATTTGTTTGGAATGACAATCAATACCATTTAGTTGCAGATTTGCAGTTGTGGGAGCAACCTTGGTCTCTAGAAGTATTTTTAGATAAACTTTCTCAAAAATACGCCTATTATTCAATTATTCAAGAAACAAAAAACCAAGGGTTCGAAAAAGCTGAGGAGGTCTATCAAAAAGATGGATCTATAAAATTAATAGTACAACGCTGGAATTATTGATTAATGTTTAACTGCGGGCGGAGAGACTTGAACTCTCACGAGATTATCTCACTAGAACCTAAATCTAGCGCGTCTACCAATTCCACCACGCCCGCATGTACCCAAAATAATAACATTAGTATATCATAATCTATATTAAAAAACAAATAGCTAGCAAAAATCAGCTGCCAAGTTTAAATGCATCTACAAATAAACCATATGTTATGCCAATTTTAAAATTGTTTACTAAATTAATCTTTATGGTACATTTTTTTTTGTTAGAGTAAACTATCTTACTGACTAATTCTGTTCCCGCAACTATAAGACTTGCTGCAATAATTCCCCAATCACCTGTTTGTCCAGGTATTGTTGATAAACCTGTTGAAATAAAAAATCCGAGCAGTAAGCTAATTAAACCACTTGTCAACTCATTTAAAGAATAATAAAGTCTACTACTTAAATTTTTTATAAAGTAGGAGAAAAAATTTGAAAGTTTTGTTCGAATCATAATTTTTGGAAACGGAGTCTTAAAAGGACCTCGTATATTAATAATTATTAATATGCAGCTTTCCTTTTTAAACCCGTTATGACAAAATCATCTTTATGTTTTTATTTAACTTATAGGTCTTGTTCACTTAAAGCATTAATAAGATGCTGAAAAGGTTCTTGTATAATATCTTTTCTAGTAATTGCAAGTAATTCCAATTCTTCTTCTATAATTTCTTGTAATAGCTGTATACTTCTTACTGTTGGAGCAAGAGGAACAGATAATGAATTATAGGTATCTTTTAAACCATTCAAAACCCTTTGATCCAAAATATTAGTGTTACCAGCAACTAAAGCATAGCTGGCGTATCTTAAATAATATTCTATATCTCTGAGGCAGGCAGCATATCTTCTAGTTGTATACGAATTCCCTCCAGGCCTTAATAATTCAGGTTGCTCTTCATATAATTGAGCGGAAGTTTCTTTTAAGATATTAGTAGCTTGATTATTAATAATTTCTGCTATTTTTATGCGATCCAAGCCGCTTGAAAAAAATGATTCTAATTGTGTAACAGCCGCTTTGTCAAGATAACGACCTGTTAGATCATAACGATTTAATATTGCTGTTATAGCATCTTGCATAAATTAATTCTCCTACTTTGCTATCAGAGCTATATTATAAATTACTTCTAGTATACTATAATTCCCTGTGTTTATAAAATTTTGAAAAAATCTATTCTTTGGTTTTTAATTATGAATATTTAACCAATATGGATTTTACATATATAGAGTATATGCAGTTTTTTCTTTGTTTTTTTATAAAAATTAAGAAATATGCTCTTTTTGTTATAAGTCTAGTAGTTTCTTAATATAATTAAGGATTTAATGCTAAATAAGTTTTGTAACATGTCAATAAGAAAAAGAGGTCACAATGTACATCAATATGCTTTTGCATTCATCTTCACATATAAATAATAAGCAAAAGCAGTACCTAAAAGATATTCTAATACTAAATCAAATCAGCTACGAATTATCTATAGATTCAAGAAGTTATTTTTTGATTAAAATTAATATATTTGATCAATTTATTGATGTAGAGCAAATTTGCTATAATAGTACAGGACAACTTTATTCAATATTTTTTAAAGATAAAACAGCCAAAGCATTGTGTAATTCAATATTGAATAGCAAATATATAAATATTTCACTTTCGAATCAACATGTAGCATACTTGGCTCGCGAATTAGTTAAATCAGAATTTAGTATTTTGTTGAATCAACAATATATTCAAGATTAAGGGTGATTTATTATGTTTATGTTACTATATATTACATAAGGGCATGTAACTCAGTGGATAGAGTGTCAGATTCCGATTCTGATGGACGAGGGTTCGAATCCCTCCATGCCCGGACAGTTTACTGAACAGAAGCTTGACATCTTTAATAATAGCATCTAGTTTAATGTATATATAAACATTGGGGCTGTAAGGTTTCTACATTGTGAAAAGACAAAAATATGAAAATGACACCAGCTCATTATTAGAGCTTTTAGTTAAATAAATGCAGAAAATAACATCATTGCTTTTTCTCGAAAATTAGCTATTGCGTAAATACTATTAATTTTTGTAATTCGAAGTGAGAGACTCTTATACACTCCGAATATTCTGTGAGAGTTGCTCTTAATATAAGAAAAGTAAAAAAATATAAATCTTTATGTTTTTTACCTTAATTGATTCAATTTAAGGTTAGTATTTTTTAATTTTTACAATGGACGTGGGTTCAAGTCCCACCAGCTCCATCAATTCAACTTTATAATTATTTGTAAATTAGTAATTAAGTCTTTTCAATTATAGGAAATGGTTTAGAAAAAAATATGAACTTTATAACACTTACAGAGCCAGCTGTAAAACAAATTAAAATATTAAAGAATAATTGCGATAATGAAGTATACCTCAGGATTGGCGTAAAGCAAGGAGGTTGCTCTGGAATGTCTTATTCTATGAATTTTGAAAACATTTCTACCTTAAGAGAGATAGATGAAGTATTAATCTTGGATAATTTTTCAGTCGCATGTGACCCCAAGAGTTTACTGTATCTTTATGGACTTTCGTTAGACTATAGTTCAGAATTGATAGGCGGGGGGTTCCAGTTTTCAAACCCTAATGCTACTCAAACCTGTGGTTGCGGAAAATCTTTTTCTGGTTAATAAATGTTACTTCTGTACTTACATGGTTAATTTTTTATTAATTTATGCTACTCTTTAACTAATCTAGATTTATTCGAAAAAATCTCTTACCTCAAAATATACAGATAAAGATTTATCTAATATTTTAAAATAGAATTAATATGAATAGCTAGTATATTTTAATTTAGTTTATAATAATTCTTATGTACTGTTCTAAACTTCTAATTCAGCTTAAAAGTCTTCAAATTTCCAATAACTTTTATTGCAAAAATCAGTTTTTCTCTTCTGTGAATTCAAATTACTTGAAATTACCACCAAGACAATCAGGGTTCTCAAAAAGAGTGCTTGCTTTTGTGTTACCAGAGCTCAGTTCTATGCCTATTAATGTCCGCAATTCACTTCAAGAGGCAATTGTAATTTCTACTATTCACGATAATAATATTTTTGCCGATGCAACTAATAGCTGGGTAAAAACACATAAAGATAGAAATCACCAGTCTTTATTTTATAAAGAAATTTTTAAAGCTTTATTAACAAAACAAATCTATGTTACTAATTCACCAATTGACTCAAAAAATATAGATGATAAAATAATACCAGTTCAAAAATATATTTGGAGGAAAAGCTTTAAGCCTCCTCAATTCTATTCTAGTAGGGGAGTATATAAGGATGTTAATATTTCTAATATATCTACAAAATTTATTATGGAGCAGCTCTCTAGTTCTCCAGTTTTTGTAGTAAAAAACGGCTTTAATGAAGTTATCTTAGGGCATCCTCTATCTAGAATAAAAAGAACGGGATTAAAACAGATTGCCTTTTCTTTTTCAAATTTATTTCATCAGCCTATAGTAACTAGTCCAATTTCTAATGGTCTATTTTTTTTTCACCCAGATGATGCAATAGAATTTAAAAATTTTTTACAATCCAAGGCTTTTGACACTTCTAAAAATATGGAAATCAAAATACAACCTATTGGATTACATGTTGCTTACAAAATGAACAGAAAATTTATTACAGAGACCCAATTTCGATTTATTCCAGATTTCAAAGAAGTAGGTGACTTAATATTTAAACATCAGAAAGCAAAAAACTTGATTTTTCATGAGAATCAGTATTATGGTAAAGATTCTTTTCAAGGTCAACCAATTTACATCATCCAACCTATTAGTATAAAACATCCTAGTGGCAAGATAAGTATAATCAAATTTACAGGGATGAATGATGATAGAGAAGTTATTTTTACTAATCTTGAAGCTGCAAATAAATCATGGGCCAATTTTATTAAAACAGAGCCTTATTTAAAAGGCATCAAAAAACCAACTTTGTTAGTCTACAATTTAGAAAGCTTTTTAAGAGATAAGGAAATATTACATAGAAAAGATTTAACAAAATTTGTTGTAGTCACTAATAAAAGTGCATACATTACCGCAAAAGAGTCAATGATTATACATTATTCTGATAGCTTATCCAAGCATTTAAAATTAAATATGAAGCCTCAACTATTTTTTATTAAACTTTGGATAAGACGTTTATTTTCCACCTTGATGTGTGAATAAAATAATATGCGAGTTATTTTCTCGAGTAATATTCTACAACTAAAAGTTCATTTAATTGTAAAGCTACCCATTCTCTATCAATAACTCCATTAATTTTCCCTGACAAATTAGATTTACTTAATTCCAAATGACTAGGAATATTAGCTAATCCGGGGAAGGCTAAATAGTTTTCTACAAGTTGTTTAGAGCCTTTTTGAGGCTTTACTGTAATTAATTCGCCTGGCTTACATTGATAACTACATATAGAAACTACTTTCCCATTAATACAGATATGACCATGATTAACTAATTGTCGTGCAGCTGGGATTGTCGGGGCCATTCCAAGCCGAAAAATAGTATTATCTAATCTCATTTCTAATAACTGTAGTAAAATTTGACCAGTGGATCCTTGTAATTTTTTAGCAGCTTTTACATATTTAAACAGCTGCTTTTCGCTTAGTCCATAGTTAAAGCGCAGTTTCTGTTTTTCTTCTAATCGCACAGCATATTCTGATGGTTTTCTTGGTTTTTGGCCGTGCTCTCCAGGAGGGTACGGTCTTTTTATTGCTTTCCTGCTGAGTCCTGGTAAATCACCTAGTCTACGAGAAATGCGTACTCGTGGTCCTCTATATCTAGACATATTATATTAACTCTCCTAACATAAATAAATCAAAAAGCATTCATTAATAAGTAGCTATTTTTTAACATAAAAACAGCATTAAAACAAAGTTTTTTAATAAAAAATCTTCATTAAATACTTGAATAAAGATATACATTTAAATTTTTAATAATTTAAGCGGGTAGCGGGAATCGAACCCGCATCATTAGCTTGGAAGGCTAAGGTTTTACCACTAAACTATACCCGCAATATTAAATAGTTGCTATATCATTTAATATAGCATAACTATACTATATGCACATAGTATAAAAACAGATTAGGCACTCTCTAAAACCACATCAAGAAAACGAGCAATTTCAGCAGCTTGTTCTTCTATTTCTGAAAGTAATAATGGCTGGCCAACTCGTGTTAGGGGAATAATTCTTTTATCTTTTGTGCATAGATAGATTTCGCGACGTGGATTTAAACCTTCTTTTATATCTATTTTTATAGATTTAATCTCCTTTATATTAAACTTAAGACAAATTTGTCTATTCTTTCCTGGAAATCCTAAACGAAAAATCTTGATAATACCTTCACTTTTATTAAATTCGTTATAGCCTGCACCTATATTCCAAATAATGGTTAACCATAAAAATGCACTAAGAAAAAGTCCAACACTTCCATAGAATGTCATGACAATACCTTGGGGAATAAATATTAGCTCCGTTAAATTTGTAAAAGGTAATAAGTTAGTCTGAAAATAACTAGACAATCCTGCAAGGAGGAATCCTAAGGCTCCAATAAAGATTGTGCTAGCCCACCAATAGTTACTAAAACGCCTCGAGCCTAAAATTACATCTTTTCTGACTGTATGTAGAGGCAATACTTTGTTCATAATTTGTTTTTCTAAAATAATAGTATATTTTTGAAAGATGAAAATACTGACAAAAATTTAATAGGATTGTATAATTTTTTAAATTAGCTTAATTGCTTTCAACCCTAAGAATAATCCTGTTGCTAAACCAAAAAAAGCAACAAGAAATATTATATATCCTAAAAAAAGTGACATGATATTATTATTATTATTACAATAGTGTTTACAAAAATAGTTGAGATCTATTACTAAAGTATTATATTACGTTAAGTACTAAGCTGTCTACATGAAAAAACTTTTTTCATTTTTTAGCATAGTATTCAAATAAGCAATAGCATAATATTAATTATATTACACTTCTGGAGAACAGAATATCATGGCAGAATTTATTAAGCCTTATAATGATGATCCTTTTGTAGGTAATTTATCTACGCCGGTTAGTACATCAAGTTTTAGTAAGGGATTATTAGGTAATTTACCGGCCTATCGTCGAGGCTTGTCTCCCCTTTTAAGAGGTCTTGAGATAGGTATGGCACATGGTTATTTTTTAATTGGACCCTTTGATAAATTAGGACCACTAAGAGGCACAGATGTGGCTTTACTGGCAGGATTTTTGTCTTCTGTTGGACTTATTATTATCTTAACTACATGTTTATCTATGTATGGAAATGTCTCATTTATTAGGTCTGATTCTAAAGACCCATTACAAACAGCTGAAGGTTGGGGACAATTTACAGCAGGTTTTTTAGTTGGGGCTGTAGGCGGATCAGGTTTTGCATATTTACTATTAGCTAATATTCCAGTCTTGCAAACAGCAGGTCTAAGTCTATTTTCTTAAGCTAGTAAGGGGACTTGAACCCGTAACCTACTGATTACAAATCAGTTGCTCTACCAATTGAGCTATACTAGCATAAACAAAGATTAACACAAAAAGATATTTGTTGCAATCTGATTTTTCAGATATTACAAATATCTTTTGTGTTTGGATAAGATTAATCCCCTAAGACATAAAAATACTAATTAGAATTTGAATTATCTAAATCTTCAGAATATTCTTGATTACAATCCAAATAATAGCAAATCGTTTGATCAAGACAAGTTGCGGACCAACCAATAGGTGTTTCTCCTGCTAATTCTTGCATATCTGCAGAATCATAAAAATCATCGCTTGGCTTATTGTTTTTTGCTTGCATAAATATTACTCCCAAAACACTCTGAACTTAATTTGAAGTAGTTGAACTTCTCAATAATATATTAACATAAAATATATAGTATGGTGTTTATTTATCTTCCCCTCATATATTTGTCTAATTATAAATTTTTAGTTAATGTTTTTATTGCTTTGGTAGAAATCAGCATTTTAATCCACTTGTTTTGTTTTGCTACCCAAACTTTTCTGTACTGCAAATTAACGTTCTGTAGTTTTTTGGTTCTTTTATGTGAATGTGAAACTGCATATCCATTATTAGCTACCTTTCCAGTAAGCTGACATTTTTTTGACATAGTTTTTATTTGATTAGCTAATATATTTATTTAAAGTGCTTTCTAAAGTAGATTTCGGGACAGCACCAATCACTGTATCCACTCTTTCTCCTGCTTTAAAAATCATTAAAGTTGGGATACTTCTTATACCATATTCAGCTGCAATAGTTGGATTGTCATCGGTATTTATTTTAACTACCTTTATAGATGATTCGTATTCTTCTGCGATTTCATCAACAACAGGAGAAACCATTCTACAAGGACCACACCATGGCGCCCAAAAATCTACGAGTACAGGTAAGTCATTATTAATAACTTCTTGTTTAAAAGAGGCATCTGTAACTTGAGATACTGACATATTTTTTAACCTTTAATATATGTTCCTTGCTAAGCAAATCTTATCACAATTTTTCAGAAAAATCTTCTATAGTGAAGTAGTACGAGTGTCCAATTAAGTTTTTTTTGTCAGACATTAGAAAAACTTATTACCCATATAAACAAAGTGGTGGCCGAGTGATATCTTAATAGTGATAATTTCTATATTAAGGTTGAACACAAGCAAGAACTTTCCGAATAATTTTTTATTCGAAAAATACTTTTTTGTGACCATAGAAGCTTAGTTATATTACGATATATTTTATTGTTTGTAACTTAGTTATGATAATGGTATAAACAACGCAAAAGATACTGCCTTATAATCAAGGAGGAATACATGTCTCAATCCGTAGAATCACGGACTAGGATTAAAAGTGAACGTTACGAATCTGGAGTAATCCCTTATGCTAAAATGGGTTACTGGGATGCTGATTATGTAATTAAAGATACAGATGTTCTAGCTCTATTTAGAATCACTCCTCAACCAGGTGTTGATCCTATTGAGGCTTCTGCTGCAATTGCAGGTGAATCTTCAACAGCAACATGGACAGTTGTTTGGACTGATTTGCTAACAGCTTGTGATCTATATAGAGCAAAAGCATATAGGGTAGATCCAGTTCCAAACGTTGCAGACCAATATTTTGCTTATATTGCTTATGATATTGATTTATTTGAAGAAGGTTCCATTGCGAACTTAACTGCTTCTATCATTGGTAATGTTTTCGGATTTAAAGCTGTTAAAGCTCTTCGTCTTGAAGATATGCGTATGCCAGTAGCTTATTTAAAAACTTTCCAAGGTCCAGCAACTGGACTAATTGTAGAACGTGAGCGTATGGATAAATTTGGCAGGCCTTTCTTAGGTGCTACAGTGAAGCCAAAACTAGGTCTTTCTGGTAAAAACTATGGTAGAGTTGTATATGAAGGTCTTAAAGGTGGACTCGATTTTCTAAAAGACGATGAAAATATTAACTCTCAACCATTTATGCGCTGGAGAGAAAGATATCTATATTCCATGGAAGGTGTTAACAAAGCATCTGCTGCTGCTGGTGAAATTAAAGGTCACTACCTTAACGTAACCGCTGCTACTATGGAAGATATGTATGAAAGAGCAGAGTTTTCCAAAGTTGTTGGAAGTATTATATGCATGATTGACCTTGTAATCGGTTATACTGCAATCCAAAGTATGGCCATTTGGGCTCGTAAAAATGACATGATTTTACATTTGCACAGAGCAGGTAATTCCACTTACTCTCGTCAAAAAAATCATGGTATGAACTTCCGAGTAATCTGTAAATGGATGCGTATGGCAGGCGTTGATCATATCCATGCAGGAACAGTTGTAGGTAAACTGGAAGGTGATCCTTTAATGATTAAAGGATTCTATAATACTTTACTTGAAAGTGAAACAGACATTAACTTACCTCAAGGTCTATTCTTTGCTCAAAACTGGGCATCCCTAAGAAAAGTTGTACCAGTAGCTTCTGGTGGTATTCATGCTGGTCAAATGCACCAACTTCTTGATTATCTAGGTGATGACGTGGTTCTTCAATTTGGTGGTGGTACAATTGGCCATCCTGATGGTATCCAAGCTGGTGCAACTGCAAATAGAGTAGCACTAGAATCCATGGTTATGGCAAGAAATGAAGGTCGTGACTTTGTAGGAGAAGGCCCTCAGATTTTAAGAGATGCTGCAAAAACTTGTGGACCTCTACAAACAGCTTTAGATTTATGGAAAGATATTAGTTTTAACTATACTTCCACAGATACAGCTGATTTCGTTGAGACTCCAACAGCCAACGTCTAGTTTAATGACTACTTACAACTGCTTAAACTAGCAAAGTATAAGTAGAATTAACTTATAAAAATAAGGAGCATAGAATAGTGAGACTAACACAAGGGACTTTTTCCTTCCTTCCTGATCTAACTGACCAACAAATCAATCAGCAACTTGCTTATATTGTTTCTAAAGGTTGGTCAGCAAACGTTGAATATACAGATGATCCTCATCCAAGAAATTCTTACTGGGAGTTATGGGGACTACCATTATTTGATGTAAAAGATGCATCTGCTATAATGTATGAAATTAATTCTTGCAGAAAAGCAAAACCTAGCTACTACGTAAAAGTTAACGCTTTTGATAATACTAGAGGTGTTGAAAGTTGCTGCATGTCATTTATTGTAAATAGACCTGCTAATGAACCAGGCTTCTTACTGCAACGTCAAGATTTCGAAGGTAGAACAATGAAATATACTCTTCATAGCTATGCTACTGAAAAGCCTGAAGGTGCTAGATATTAATTTCTATTAAGAATTAATACTTCTTAATCTATTAACCCTCTTTAACATCTCAATTAAAAAATTAGTTTTGATTTTAAAGAGGGTTCATATTCTCGTAAAGAATAGCTAAATAAATATAAACACACACAGAAATGACTCAATTAACTAGTATAATTTCTAACGATACTCTTGTAAATTTACAAGAAGAATACGACAAAACACAAATTCAAGAAGTTCTAAATGAACTGAATCAAGAATTAATAGGATTAGTCCCTGTAAAAACTCGAATACGCGAAATTGCAGCTTTATTACTAATTGACAGATTACGTAGAAAGCTAGAGCTCGTATCCGGAAATCCGGGATTACATATGTCTTTCACTGGTAGCCCTGGTACAGGCAAAACAACTGTCGCAATGAAAATGGCTGATATTTTACATCGACTTGGATATATAAAGAAAGGTCATTTATTAACAGTAACAAGAGATGATTTGGTTGGTCAATATATTGGTCACACAGCTCCAAAAACTAAAGAAGTCCTTAAGCAAGCAATGGGAGGAGTTTTATTTATTGATGAAGCTTATTATTTATATAAAGCAGACAATGAAAGAGACTACGGTTCAGAAGCTATTGAAATACTTTTACAGGTAATGGAAAATCAAAGAAATGATTTAGTTGTTATTTTTGCTGGATATAAAGACCGAATGGAGAAGTTTTATGAATCCAATCCTGGCCTATCTTCACGAGTTGCTAATCATGTAGATTTCCCAGATTATACTTCGGAAGAATTACTACAAATAGCAAAAATGATGATAGAAGAACAACAATATTGTTTTACGGAGGAAGCAGATAAAACACTTTTAGAATACACAGAACGGAGAATGAAACAACCTTATTTTGCAAATGCAAGAAGTATCAGAAATGCTATTGATAGAGCAAGAATGCGACAAGCTAATAGAATTTTTGCTAGCGGTGAAAAAGTACTAACAAAAGCGGATTTGGTTACAATTGAAGCGGAAGATATATTAAAAAGCAGATTATTTTCATTACCTAATAATTAAATAAATATCTAGTCAGCATAATTGTTTATATAGAAAAAGTTTTATCAATTGGTTGCAAATTTTCTTAAAAACATTTAATATTCTTATAAAGTAGGTATGGCGGCATAGCCAAGTGGTAAGGCAGAGGATTGCAAATCCTTCATCCCCCAGTTCAAATCTGGGTGCCGCCTAGTTCTACGAGCAGGGGGTGTGGTGGAATGGTAGACACAACAGACTTAAAATCTGTTGATTTTTAGTAATCGTGAGGGTTCAAGTCCCTCCACCCCCAAGCATAGTATTAAAATAAAAAATATATGTGCATTTGTATCAATTGCAACCATGTTACGGAATGCAGTACGTATCATTTAATAGAATCTAAGCATAAGCAAGTTCATATTAATGAAAACCCCTCATTTATGCCCGAATTTCCAGTAATCCATGTCAATATATCAAGTAATAACTGTATTAATCAGATCGATTGGGATTTAGTAGAATGCTTATCGTTTGTAGAGAAGCCAAATAGTTGGAATTTGAATAATGACTAATTTAATAAAATTCTAGACATTATAAGCAATAACTCTATCTTTCAAATATTCTGTATTAATTTTTGATGTTCTTACAAGTGATATTTTTCCAGTTCTAGCTATTTCAATAATTCCAAATTTAGTCAATAGCTGTTCAATTGCAACTATTTTTCCAGGATCACCAGTTACTTCTATAATAAGTAAATCTTCAGCAATGTCTACTACATTAGCTCTAAAAATTTTCACAATTTCCAAAGCTTCTGTTCTGTTTATTGAGTTAATTTGAATCTTAATTAACATCAATTCTCTTTCAACAGAAGGTATATTAGTTACATCTTGTACATCCAGAATATTAACTAATTTATACAATTGTTTAGTTAACTGTTCAATTGTTCTATTATCTCCTTGTACTACCATAGTAATTCTAGAAACTCCAATTTGCTCGGCTGGTCCAACAGCAAGGCTTGCTATATTGAAGCCTCGCCTAGCAAATAATCCCGATATTCTAGAGAGCACCCCCGCTTCATCTTGAACTAAAACTGATAACGTGTGTTTCATTAAAATTTGATTTTATACTATATTATTTACACAATATATTCTATGAAAAATAACTAGAAAATACTAGTTTTTATATAGCTAAATTATTCAAAGTAAACAAAATACTAACATCAGATAATATATCTAACCTGTAGTGTTATAATATTAACTTAGTATTTAATTATATTTTAAATAGAATGCTAAATTTTAAAAAATTTGTTAGGAACTTGTGCTAGAAAAATACAAAAATAGTAAGAAACTCTCTCGAGATTTACCTCAAATCAACGACCGTATCAAATTCCCAAAAGTGCGAGTAATTAATGATGAAGGTGAACAACTAGGCATTTTTGCACCAGAAGAAGCTATTCAGTTAGCTGTAAAACAAGGGCTAGATTTAGTTGTAGTTAGTGATAAATCTGATCCACCTGTATGTCGAATACTAGACTATGGCAAGTATAAATTTACACAGGAAAAAAGAGCAAGAGAGGCAAAAAAGAAACAGCATAATAGTAGTATAAAAGAAGTTAAAATGCGTTATAAGATAGAAGAGCATGATTATAAAGTAAGAATTAATCAAGCGTCGAAGTTTCTTCAAGCTGGAGATAAAGTAAAAGCTACTATAACATTTCGTGGGCGCGAAATACAGCATTCAAATTTAGCCATTGACTTGCTAAACAAGATGGCAGTAGATTTAGTAAAAATAGCAGAAATACAGCAGGCACCATCAAGAGATGGTAGGAATGTAATTATGCTTCTGTCGCCTAAAAAAGTTAGTTAATTTCGTATCTATTAAATGCATCTGGCTGGATTCGAACCAGCGACGTCTCTTTCGAAATGGCGGATTATGAGTCCGCTGCCTTCGGCCCCTCGGCCACAGATGCATTACTTAAAGTTTATAACTCATAAAGCATATAAAAATCAATCTTTATCTACTTTTGCTAAATAAGATAATCTTTATTCATTCATATTATGATAAGTTGCAACTGCCGAAGGTGAAACTTGATTTAAATATCGAAAAATCCAGTATTTAAATATTGTATCTAAAATAACTGGGAAAGTTGAAATAAAAAGAAAGATAAAATCTCTGCTTTCTGGTAGTCCTAAATGTCTCAAAATCACTTCAATAATCACTTCCCATCCATGAGGTGAATGAAAGCCCACAAACATATCAGTAAATAAAATAATTAAAAAAGCCTTAGCAGTGTCGCTTAACCCATAAATAATCTCATTTAAAAAAGATTTGACAATAGAAATTTGTCGCTGGCCTGTTATCATCAGCAGTATAAATACAACTATTGACAAAATATCTGAAAGAAGATTTTTAACTGCATTTGCGCTCTCATTTGCATAGTATTCACCTAATTCTCTAGCTTTTAATTGAACTCTTTTTTCAATTATCTCATAAGAAATATTTTCAGAAGGATTTAGAAGAACCTCAAAATGAATTTTCTCTTCAAACCTTTGTAACTCAGCAAAAGCTCTTTCTTCTTGAGAAGAATTTATAAATATTCTAGGCTGTTCTTGATTCCATAAATAATCAATACATGGGCCAAATACAAAAAATTTCGATGCTTGATTAACTAGTACAGGTGATATTAATAATAATAAAATATATTTTACAGATGTAATAGTTTGGTGTCGCGATAATCTAAATTCTTCAATAGCTTCTGACTCTCCATTAGGGTCCAGTTCTTTTCGGAATTTTTCAAATGTATTAGTAATTGATCTCGGGATCGGTCCAACTTTTTCAAAAGTAGACTGATTATTTCTCTTTAAATTCCAATATTTCATTTTTTATTACTGCTAAAATTTCTATTGATCGATAATTGATCATATATTCAATATAAATATTAATTCTAGAATTACCTATAAAAATAATAGTTATGAATAATAAAAATAAATCAAATTTTAATTATGCATTAGTAATATTTTTTACAACTATGATCTATACCTCGAAATTAAAAGTTTACTTAAAAAGTGAATTATTAAACACTAGAGAGAAATATTGTAATTTAATATTCGATAAAAAAATAGCGTTTATTCCCATTGTCTCATTAAAAAAAAATCAATAAGCTCTGCACAAACAAATAGTAAAACTTCAAATTTTCTTTTGCATGGAATATTCAATAAAAAATTTTTACATAAGATCATGAATTTTTCAGATACTTTAGAAAAAGATAATCATAATATTGAGAATATAAAAAAGATAAAAAGGAGTGGCTTTTTTTCTACAATTGAACTTAATATTAAAAAAGCGTCGAAGAGAAAAGTTACTAACTTGTTTATTTTACCAAACTCAATACTGAAGAAAATCTATATTTATAATCGAAAAGAAAAGATTATATCTCAATCTTTTTTATTAAAGTTATTCAAATATCAACTAGGTTATCCTAAAAATCTTGTGCAACTTAATTTGGCTCTTTCATCAATTATGAGGTGGTACTCACAGAAAGGTTATCAATGGGCTTTAATACAAATACATCATATAGAAGACTCATCAGCTATTATTGTAAATATTGATGAGGGACTAATTTCAACAATTAGAATAGAGTATTATACCTCTTCTCTTGAAAGGTTCTATAAAAGCTCATACACGAATGTAATAGAGCAACGCCTTCATATCAAAATCGGTCATCCAATTAATACTACTTCTCTACAAAGAAAAATAAATTATTTAAAGGATACTAAACTAGTTGGAAATATTATATATAGTATTGAAAGATCTGAAAATAATTTAAGTCATTTAGATTTAAAATTTCAAATACAAGAGTTAAAAGATAAAGAATTAATTCTTTTCGGAAAAAATTTATACAATACTTCTTATATTATTTCTTTTCTATCTCAATCGTTAACTGAATCTTTATATTTAAATAAGTTTCGAGCAACTTGTAACATTAGTCAAATGTCTGCTGATAAATTTAAGTTTTGTTATTACCAGCCTATTTGCAATTATCAATATAATAATAACAAACAATTGGCAGCTAGATTAATCCGCTTACTTTTAAAGTCACCATTTCAAAATATTAAGAATAATAAACTTAAACCTTTATTGAATTGGACTAAAGGGACAACAATAAGGTGTAAATTATATTTGAGAAATCTCAACAGTGTAAACTCATACTTTACATTAAGTATGCATTTTCTAAGAAATACAATTAACCTAAAGCTTGCATACTTAAATCCTTCATTAAGAATCAATAAAAATTTTAGAATTCAAGTTGTTCTACAAATAATAAGAAAAGCAGTCCCTTCCTGTATATTTCAATCATCTAAATTTTTAAAAGATCAACCTTTTTTCAGTCATAAGTTTATCTCTCAATATATTTTCGAAGGTTTGATCCAGTATAATTTTACTTCATGTTTTTCAATGTCTGAAAAAATTTTTCTTTCACAGAACATTCATACCAAATACTTTGCCAGCAATTTAGAAACTGTCAACTATATCAATACTACAAAAACATTAATATCCGGTAATGATTATTGGCTCAAAAGACAATCAGAAATACTTTGTCGACAGTTCCTTATATTATGGCTAAAATTACATTATCAAAATTTTGATACTTTAAACTGGCCTACAAAAGGGTACCTTCTTGAAATTGAATCCTGGTATTTTACCCCGTGCCAAAAAAGTAATTTCTTAAAATATGACTTTCAATTTTATTATAATAATTTATTCATTCACAAAATCAACATTAAGCATATTGCCCATTTTAGTTTACCATTCTATTGCCAAAGCAGAATAAATTATATATTAAGAAAAATTTTAAAAATTCAATCAAATTTCAAAATTGAGACTATCCCTATTCTATTCTATAGTTCTTATTTTGAGGATAAAGCATGTAAACCATTATTTAATTTTTCTACTCGAATGAGGATAGAATATCAGGTCCCTATTAATAGCAGGAGTAGGATATCATTTTTTTGTAATTATATAAGGCCATTTTTAATGAATTGCTCTCAAACTTATATTATTTTACAATCTAGTTTAATTGATCAGCAATTAATTAGTTCTTTATATCAACAAATTTTTTATGGATTGAAAATGCAGCTGAAATTACCAATTAATCAGATACCACCTTTATCAATTGAATATACTATAAATAGTGGTCGAAAATTTTGTATTTACCTCCATATTTCTCACCAACGATAATTATTATTGAAATGAAACAATTAATTTCTTTTTTTGATCGCAGCAAAGGCAAGTGGATCTCACAACGTACAACATACAAGTTATCAAACAAAAAGATGAATTCATTGCAGTCTAGGATGATTATAAAGCCCGATCAATTATCATCAAATTCTCAATTAATAACTTTATTGAAGTGGGGAAAGATTTCTCGTAAAATTATAAAAGACCTGAATAACCAGAATATTGGAAATGAAAACTGTAAGTTTCATCTAAGATTTACAAATCAATTTAATACAAAGCAATTAGTTACTCTTTGCAGCATAACTGACACAAGCTTATTAACTTTTAAAACCAGATACGGCACTACAACTGTAGATGAAACTTATTGGTTTGCAACCAACAATTTACGTTTAAGCACTAGTATTATTAAACGATTTAATGTTTGTGTAGCCGTCTCTTTTTGCTCTGAAATTAAAGTTTAAGATGTATTCATAAAAACAACTAATAGCTTGATTAGCTATTAGTTGTTTTTTTATTATAGTAAAATTTTACTTAAATAAATTACTACTCTAGGTCCTTACGGTTTGGATTTCTGGATGGGTCATTAGATAAGAAGCCAAAAACAAATAAAGAAATAAAGAAAATTACAGTAGTGTACACGAAGATTTTCAAAGTAAACATGTTTTTATCCTTAAAAGCTATTAGTGTGTAATATTTATGTGTATCTCCACATAATTTTATATCATGATATGAATTAAGGTACTATTTTATAAATAAATCAACATCTTTATTTTTTAGTAATGATTGATATTTAAATATACGAGATATGCTAAATACTAAATCTTTTTGTCGATTTACAGTAAGCTTCTTCTTTTTTTTATTTCGATTTAGCTTTCCTTCAATTATGATATAATCAAACTTTTTGAGTAATTTAAAACTCTCTAATGATTGCCTATTCCATATTAACAAATTAATCATAGCTACTTTATTTCGCTTTTTAAATCTAGCTTTTAATTTAACAACTTGATTTCCATTATGAACAATCTTGACGCTCATACAACGTAAAACTTGAACTAATAAAGTACACTTATTCATGTATATTTTTAAAATATTAAGAATCTGCTGTTCTTGAATCTATAAGTCAAAATGATATTTCATTATCTTGTTGATTTTGCTCATAAGTAATATCTTTTAGCACTTTTAAGATTTTACCAAAATATTCTTGAAAATACTTTTCAAGAGAGATTACTTCAGACTGATCAATACTTAAAATTTCATAAACTTCATTCATTGAAGCAGTAAATTTTTCGCCGCTGGTTAGAATTTCTGCAAATGCTAAACGATCTGAAATGTTCCAAGTCCATTGTAGTGTTTTTGTAATTTTTCTTAAAGCCTTTAGTACACTAAGTGGGATTTGTGAAATCTGTGTCTTTTGGCCAGATAACTTTTCGCATAATGTAATGATTTCAGCAGAGGTCCAAGCCTTATTACCAACTAATGGTAAAATTTTATTTTCTGTTGAAGGTACACCAAGACTTTTTATAACTAATTTTGCGGCATCTTGAGTGTCAATATATGCAATTGGAGTTGATTCTCCTGTCACCCATACTGCTTTTTTATCTAAAATAGGAATTGCATATTGACTAATTAGTCCTTGAAAAAATCCACCCAAAGAAAATACAGTATAAATTATACCGGAGTTTTGTAGATAATTTACGACTTGAGACTTTAAATTCATTAAAGGGACTTTAGGATATTGATCGGCATTTAATATTGAGAAGAAGATAAATCTTTGAACTTTTGCTGCCTTTGCTGCTTCAATAAGCGCAATTTTTCCATCTAAATCGATTTTTTCAGCATTATAAGGGTCAGATGGACGAGATGTTGAAGCATCTATAACTGCCGTCACACCGCAAAAAGATTGCAAGATACTTTCAGGCAATTTCAAATCACCATATACTAGTTCAGCACCCCATTCTTTTAAAAAAGCTGATTTTCTTAAATTTCTTACCATGCATTTTACATTGTAGCCTTCGTCAAGAGCACGTCGTACAATTTGACGTCCTAAAGTTCCGGTTGCTCCAATTACTAAAAGAGTCATATTAATTAAAATAAATATTTATAAAGAGATTGATTTACTCAACAGCAACGAGTACATTGGGTAGAGAGGGAATCGAACCCTCATGACCGAAGTCGCCACATTTTGAGTGTGATGCGTATACCAATTTCGCCATCTACCCTATTATAGACTAACTATTACAAGTAATTGAGTCTTTAGCGTAAAAATAATACTAAGTTTTAATAGATATGTCAACTTTTACAGCTATATTAACTAAAAATACAATTATTTATGGCAAAATTTGAATTAATTCCTTATAGATTATACTTAAGTCAATCTAGAACCTGGATGCATAAAATTAAGGCAGGGGTAAAGATATACGTGCTTCTATTATTATGGATTTCAATTTTCATTTTATCGTATCGCAAGTTGCTTATTGTTGTTTTCAGCTTAATAATCACTAGCAGTACAATTAAATGTAATCAATACATAGTAAAAAAGCATTTTTTTCAAACTTTTATTATGGGCATTGTAACGATGCTATTTTCATTTAGTATTACAAATAGCTATCAATATAATTTAAAGAAAGAACAACATCAATCTGTATCATTATTCTGGATACAAAAAAGAATACAAAAATATGTCCCTAAACAAATAACTTATTTTAATCAGCATATACCAGAAAAATTACTATTTGCAATAAAACCAGCATCATATTTTTTCATTACAATATATTCTATTAAATTAGTTATGATGACAACTTCTTCAGAAATTTTAGCACTAACTATCTATAGAACAAATATTATCAATCAAATTTTTAACAATGAATTACTTTTCATGTTTTTATTATCTTCACATATTGTTAACAATATAATAGTGAAAATGGAAAAAATCGCTCAAATAATTAGCTTAAGAGGTAGTTTAAATTTTAGTAAACAGTCAACAAGAATCTTTACACTATTTTTTCTCATATCTAAATTATTTTTTTCTGAAATAATAAAAGAGTCGAATGAAATATCTCAATCGCTATATACTAGAAATCTTAATCAAGAAAATGATAATTTTCTAAAGATATATGTATCTCAATTTAATACAAATGACTATATCTGCTTATTCATTGGTACAACATATGTAGCAATTTTATTTTTATCTTAGCAGAAGCAATTTATGTTGCTGACTCTGTCAATACGAAGAATAATACAATTATTCTGTCATCTTTATATTAAAAATATAAGATATTTTATAAATAATTAATCGTTGTATTATGGTCAATACTCAAAATCAAATTTCGCAGACTTCTGACCTTGATTACATAGTGAATCAGCCGTATAAATATGGATTTACAACTTCTGTAGAGTCTGAACAATTTCCTAGAGGAATCAGTCAAGAAATTGTAAAATTAATTTCTAAGAAAAAAAATGAACCCGAATATTTATTGAATTTCAGGCTGAAAGCTTATGAAAAGTGGACTAAAATGAAGAATCCAAAGTGGGCTCACTTAAAGCATCCAACTATAGATTTCAATAATATAATTTATTATGCTGTTCCAAAATTAAAAAAAGAATTAAATAGTTTAGATGAAGTAGACCCAGAAATTTTAGATACTTTCAATAAATTAGGTATATCTTTGAATGAGCAAAAAAGACTCAGCAATGTAGCTGTTGATGCAGTTTTTGATAGCGTCTCAATTGCAACTACTTTTAAAAAAGAGTTGGCAGAAGCGGGGGTTATATTCTGCTCAATATCCGAAGCTATACGAAACTATCCTGATTTAATTCAAAAATATTTAGGTACTGTTGTGCCTTCCGGTGATAATTATTTTGCAGCATTAAATTCTGCCGTATTTAGTGATGGATCCTTCTGCTATATTCCACCTAATACAGTTTGTCCTTTAGAGCTATCAACATATTTTCGTATTAATAATGAAGAGTCTGGGCAGTTTGAAAGAACATTAATTGTAGCTGATCGAGGAAGTAAAGTAAGTTATTTAGAAGGTTGTACAGCTCCTCAGTATGACACAAATCAACTACATGCAGCAATCGTAGAATTAATTGCCCTTGATGATGCAGAAATCAAGTATTCAACAGTACAGAATTGGTATGCAGGAAATAAAGATGGTCAAGGTGGCATATACAATTTTGTTACTAAAAGAGGCTTGTGTTCTGGAGAAAATTCTAAAATTTCATGGACTCAAGTAGAAACTGGCTCAGCAATTACTTGGAAATATCCTGGCTGTATTCTAGCAGGTGATAATTCTCAGGGAGAATTTTATTCGGTAGCTTTAACCAATAACTATCAAGAAGCTGATACGGGTACTAAGATGATACATATTGGAAATAACACTAAAAGTAAAATTATATCTAAAGGTATTTCTGCTGGTAACTCCCAAAATAGTTATAGAGGATTAGTAAAAATTGGTCCACAATCATTTAATTCTCGCAATTATTCACAATGTGATTCTTTATTAATAGGTCAATCATCTCAAGCCAATACTTTTCCATATATTCAAGTACAAAATCCAACATCAAAAGTGGAACACGAAGCATCTACATCGAAAATCAGCGAAGATCAAATTTTTTATTTCTTACAAAGAGGAATTAGTTTAGAAGAGTCTGTTTCTCTAATGATTAGTGGTTTCTGTAAAGATGTATTTAATGAGTTGCCTATGGAATTTGCAGTAGAAGCAGATCGTTTATTAAGTTTAAAATTAGAAGGAACTGTAGGATGAGTAATTATGTTTTAGAAATTAAAGATTTGCATGCTTCAGTTAGCGATATCCCTATATTGAAAGGTGTCAACTTATCTGTTAAACCTGGTGAAATACATGCTATTATGGGCCCTAATGGATCAGGGAAAAGCACTTTGTCCAAAGTTATTGCAGGTCATCCGGCGTATTCATTATTAAGTGGGGATATTTTATTCTATGGAAAAAGTATTCTTCAAATGGAACCGGATGAAAGAGCAAGAGCAGGGATTTTTCTTGCTTTTCAGTATCCAGTTGAGATTCCAGGAGTAAGTAATGCTGATTTTTTAAGAATTGCTTTAAACGCTAGAAGAAAATTTAAGGAACTACCAGAATTAAGCCCTTTGGAATTTTTTCAATTAATAACAGAAAAAATTAATCTTGTAGGAATGAAAGAAAGTTTTTTAACTAGAAATGTTAATGAAGGCTTTTCTGGTGGAGAAAAAAAACGAAATGAAATTCTTCAAATGGCACTCCTAGATAGCAATTTATCTATCTTAGACGAAACAGATTCAGGACTCGACATTGATGCACTGAGGATAATTGCTCAAGGAATTAATAAATTAGCGACTTCGACTAACTCAATTGTTTTAATAACCCATTACCAGAGACTCCTCGATTATATTATCCCAGATTTTGTTCATATTATGAGTGATGGTAAAATTGTGAAAACAGGAAGTGTTAGCCTTGCACAAGATTTAGAAAAGTATGGATATGATTGGATTAAAGAAACTTAATCTTTTAAAAAGAATAATGAGGCTAAAGATTTTTCTTTAGCCTCATTATTCTTTAAGCATATTGCTGATTACTAATTAAGCTTTAGCAAAACCTTGTTTAACATCTTCAATTGCTTTTTTTAATAGTTCCTCACTTGCACTATCTAATTTTTTACTACTACGAATATTTTTTCCAAAGTCTGGCTTAGAATTTTTCAAGTCTTCTCTGAGTTCTATAATAAAATCAGGAACTTTGTTTACAGCAATGTCATCTAAATACCCATTAATACCAGTATAGATAATAGCTGTTTGTTCTTCAACTGGGATAGGTGAATTTTGAGCCTGTTTTAAAATTTCTCTAAGGCGCTGACCTCTTGCTAACTGATTTTGAGTTGCTTTATCTAAGTCAGATGCAAACTGTGAAAACGCTTCTAGCTCTGCAAATTGAGCTAGTTCTAATTTTAATTTACCAGCTACTTGTTTCATTGCTTTTATCTGAGCAGCTGACCCAACTCTTGAAACAGAAATACCAACATTAATCGCAGGTCTAATCCCAGAATTAAATAGATCTCCGGACAAGAAAATTTGACCATCGGTAATCGAAATTACATTTGTTGGAATATATGCAGATACATCACCAGCCTGAGTTTCAATAATTGGAAGAGCAGTCATACTACCTCCTCCTAATTCAGAATTTAACTTGGCTGCACGCTCTAATAATCTAGAATGCAGGTAAAATACATCTCCAGGGTATGCTTCACGTCCTGGTGGTCTTCTTAATAAAAGTGACATCTGACGATAAGCTTGTGCTTGCTTAGTTAGATCATCATATATAACCAATGTTGCTTTGCCTTTGTACATAAAATACTCAGCCAATGCTGCACCTGTATAAGGAGCAATATATTGAAGGGTTGCAGGACTATCTGCATTGGCTGCAACTATTATCGTATAATCAAGAGCACCTTTTTCTTGTAGTGAAGACACTACCTGAGCAACAGAGGATGCCTTTTGTCCAATCGCTACATATACACATACAACATCTTGACCTTTTTGATTAATAATTGTATCTAATGCAACGGCGGTTTTACCTGTTTGACGATCACCAATAATTAATTCTCGTTGTCCTCTACCAATTGGAATCATAGAGTCAATAGCAGTAATTCCTGTTTGCATAGGTTCACAAACAGATTGACGACCAATAATACCTGGAGCCATAGATTCAATCAGTCGTGTTCCATTACTGGCGGGTTCACCCTTATCATCAATGGGACGAGCTAAAGGATCAACTACACGTCCAAGAAAAGCATCTCCAACAGGAATTTGAGCAATTTTACCAGTACCTTTTACAGAGCTTCCTTCTAAGATGTCTCTACCATCTCCCATTAAAACAACTCCGACATTATCACTTTCTAAGTTTAAAGCGACACCAATTGTTTTATCTTCAAACTCTAATAATTCCCCAGCCATAACTTCGTCAAGTCCATAGACACGAGCAATACCATCACCAACCTGTAGTACAGTGCCAATATTAGCTACTTCGACATCTTGATCATATTTTTCAATTTGTTGACGAATAATACTACTTATTTCATCCGGTCTAATATTTACCATATTTTTAATATTCTTTTGATTAATGAGAGATTCTAAGGTAATAAATATACAAACTAATTATGTTTATATTATTACTTTTATTTTATATTGCTGATACATCAAGATGCGAAGCCATCTGCCTTAGTTGTCCTCTAATACTAGTATCAATAACTTTTGAACCAATTTGAATAGTGAAACCACCAATTAATTCAGGATCAACGGAAATAACTAATTTAACTTCTTTCGCATTGGTCATAGCTTTAATTTTATCTGCTAAAAGATTTTCTTGATCAGAATTCAAAGCAATAGAAGTGCTAATATTTGCGATTGTTAGAGATTCCATTTCATACGCAAGTTCTAAATACTTACTAGTGATAACATCTAACATGGAGATTCTTTTGCGATCAACTAAAACCATCAAAAATGATAGTGTATTTTCACTGATTTGATCACCAAAAGTCGCTGTAATTACTTGCTTTTTTGCCTCTATTGTTTTTAATGGGTTAGCTAAAAAATATTTCAGCTTTGTAGATTGTAACAAAATGTCTTCTATCAACTTCATATCTTGACTAATTTGTTCTATAGCTTTTTTGCCATTTGCTAAATCAAGAAGAGCTGATGCATAAGGCTGTGCTATTTTTACGATAAGATTATTACTGCTCATAACTGGTCTCCTAGCTTAGCAATATTATTATCAATAATACTCAGCTGAATATCCGAGCTCATTTGATTCTCCAACTGTAAAGTAACTTTCTTAAGAGCTAAAAATGTTATCTGCTGCTGGATCTGTCTACGAATTTGCTTTTCAGCTGTCTCAATATTAGATTTTCCGGTTATAGCTAATCTCTCAATATCTAATTGTCCTTGAGCTAAAATGGAGCTTCTAACTTTTTCAGCCGTCAGTTGAGCTTCTTTTTTAATTTGGTCTATAATAATTTGAGTTTGAGCAAGTTGTTTTTCTGATTCTGATAATCTAGAACTTGCTTGCTCTAATCTTTCTTCTGATTCTTGTATAGCTGCTAAAACTTTTGCCTGTCTTTCATTTAAACTAGATCCAAGAGATTGTCTCAAAACATAAATCAATCCAAATAAAAGCAACAAGATATTAATAACATTAGCTTCAAAAATATCAGAATTAAAACCGAATGTATGTTCACTACTATGTTCTGATAAAATAGTAATTATTGGTGTTATGTTTACTATACTATTCATTTAAAATTCTTACTATTTAATACTATTTCAATATTTTAGTCAGGAATCATTATTTTAAAGATTGACTACTTAAAAGCTTAGCCTTAATTTGATCACTTAAAGTATCAACCTGATCTTCTAAAGTCTTAAGGGCTTCTTCTTTTTGTATGTTTAGTTGCTTAGAGGCTTCAGTAATTAATTTTTCTGCATTCATCTGAGCTTTTTTTATATCTTCAGAAACAATGCTTTGAGCTTCTTTTTGAGAAGCAGCTATTTTAGCTTGAGCATCACGACGTGCTTCTGATAAATCTTCTTCATATTTTGCAGCTAATTCATCTGCTTTAACAAGCATGGAAGAAGCTGTTGTCAATGTTGTCCGAATATATTCATCACGGTCATCCAGTATTTTAGTTACCGGCTTATAAAAAATAGTATTTAGTAACAACATTAGAGTCAGAAACTGTAACGCCATTAAAGGCAAAGTTCCATTAAAGTCAAACAAGCCACCCTCAATTTCTTCGGCTAATAAAAGTGGTAAATAAATCATTTTACTAGTTATATATATAGTTAATAATTTGTTTTCAATTAAGAAAATTAGCTGTATATTGCGCTTAGTCTAAAAAGACTAAGCGCAAATAATTATTCTAACCAACGTATGGATTAGCAAATAATAGAGAAAGAGCAACAACTAGACCATAAATTGTTAAAGATTCCATAAATGCTAAACTTAATAGCAATGTACCTCGAATCTTTCCTTCTACTTCTGGCTGTCTAGCAATACCTTCTACAGCATTAGCTGCTGCACTACCTTGACCAATACCAGGGCCAATTGCAGCAAGACCAACAGCAAGACCGGCAGCGATAACGGATGCAGCTGAAACGATTGAATCCATAATGAATTTTAATGTTTTATTATATTAGTAGAAAATTGACAAATTTCGTATAATCTTTTGGAGCGGTTCAATTTAGTCTGATAGATTAAAGCATCTGACTTTAATTATAGTATACTACTCTTCTCCATGACCTTCCATTGCTTCTCCGATATAAGCAGCAGAAAGTGTAGAAAAAATTAATGCTTGAATTGAACTAGCAAACAAACCTAATATCATAACAGGTAGCGGTATTAAAATTGGAATCAGTAAAGTAAATACTGATACAACTAATTCGTCGGCTAGTACATTTCCAAATAGTCGAAAACTTAAAGATAATGGTTTTGTAAAGTCCTCTAAAATATTAATTGGTAATAAAACCGGTGTAGGCTGAACATACCTAGCAAAATAACCTAATCCCTTTTTGCTTAACCCTGCATAAAAATATGCTAAAGAAGTTAATAATGATAATGCAACGGTTGTATTGATATCGTTAGTTGGAGCAGCTAATTCACCTTCTGGTAAATGGATTAATTTCCAAGGAATTAAAGCGCCTGCCCAATTACAACCTAGGATAAACAGGAATAATGTAGCAATATAAGGAACCCAGGGACGATAATCATGCTCTCCTATTTGATTTTTTGCAATATCTTGTAAAAACTCTAGTACAAATTCCATAAAATTTTGAAATTTTTCTGGGATTCTTTGTAAATTTCTAGTACCTAGAAATGATATAATTGATAATGCAGCAATTACTAACCATGAGACAATAAAAACTTGCCCATGTAATTGTAAACTACCTATTTTCCAATATAGATGTTTTCCTACTTCTACTGCTGATAAGCAAGAGTATGGATTAAAATCTATAAGATTGTTTTGATACATAATAAATTTTTTTTTAAATAGTACAAATATCAAAAAAATAAATTTTTTGAATAATTAGTATACAATTGGTTTGTTCTCGAAACCAGATTATAAATTAGAGACAAAAATAAGTTCTAATAGAGACGGCTATCTTAAGTATTAATTATTTTTTCTAAAAATAAATTTTTCTGCATATAAGGCTTTCAAGTTTAATTATATACCCATATATTAATTATTTAATATGATTATAGATATTTTGCTAAAATCTTAATTTTAATGGTAAAAAATGAAGTATATAGAATTATTTTTTACTTAAAATATCAGCAACTTCATCAGCAAAATTAGCTTTCTTATTCTCTTCTCCTCCGCCTAATATAAATCTAACAAAACGTCTAATTTTAATATTTTCACCTAATAAAGCAATATTTTGATTAATTAAATCTTCTATTGTAATATCTTGATTCCGAATAAAAATTTGATCTAATAAAGATAACTCCTTAAGACGTTTTTTAATTCTACCTTCAATTATTTTTTCTATCATTTCAGCTGGCTTGTTTTTTAAATCTTCTTTACCAGCCTCAATTCTTTTTTCTAAATTGATTGTTTCATCTGGAATGTGCATAATTGATACATATTCAACATTAGGGCAGGCAGCTATTTGCATAGCAATATCTCTTGCTAATTTTTGGAACTCTGGGCGACGAGCTACAAAATCTGTTTCACAGTTCACTTCAACTAGTACACCAATTCTTCCACCTATATGGATATAGCTTTCTAATAAGCCTTCAATAGCGGTACGACCAGATTTTTTGTTAGCAGAAGCTAGACCTTTTTGCCTCAAAGATTCAAGAGCTTTTTCTTCATTGCCGTTACTTGCTTCTAAAGCTTTTTTACAATCCATCATACCTGCTCCAGTCTTATCTCGTAAAGCTTTCACAGTTTGAGCAGAAATTTGTAGTGTCATATTGTTTTCAAAGATTTTTAATATGTAAATTAATGAAATAAATATTTATTCGTCTTCAGCTGAGTGAGTCAATTCAGCTGGTTCCATTTGTCCGTATTTACCTTCATAAATAGCATCTGCAATTTTTCCAATAATTAATTTGATTGATCTAATTGCATCATCATTAGCAGGAATCGGAATATTAATAATTTCCGGACTGCAATTAGTATCTAATATGCAAATAGTTGGAATACCTAACTTCAAACATTCTTGTATAGCTGTTGTTTCTCGCTTTTGATCCACAACTACAACAATATCTGGTAAACGATTCATATTCTTAATACCATTTAGATGCTTCCGCAACTTATCTAATTCTCGTCGTAATACAGCTGCTTCTTTTTTGGGCAATTGATCAATAATTCCACTGCTATCTTGTTCTTCTAATTGTCTAAGACGAGTTACTCTAGATTTAATTGTTACCCAGTTAGTTAGCATGCCACCCAACCATCTTTGATTCACATAGTAAGAGTCACAACGCTGAGCTTCCTGTGCAACTATACCAGCTGCTTGCCTCTTAGTACCTAGAAATAAAACTTTTTTACCATCAGACGATGCTTGTTTAATAAAGTCGCATGCCTCGGTAAGTAATTGTGCAGTTTGCACTAAATCAATAATATGTATACCATTTCTTTCTGTATAAATATATGGAAACATTTTAGGATTCCATCTACGTGCTTGGTGTCCAAAATGAACCCCCGCTTCTAGTAATTCTGCTAAAGTTACAACAGCCATAAGGTTTTAATTGTTAATTTATTTAATTGTTCGGGAAATCCCTTTCATTAAGCTTTATTTAATTTAAGTATTTCTTTTTATTATTAACTATTAATAAATTAACATACTTTTTGAATAGATTAAAAATATTATTATTAACAGATTTAATCCGCACTTTGGTTATTAAAATACTTACGAGCTGTTCTATCATCTAAAATAATATCATCTAAGTCATCACGTACAGATGGCGTAATATTATCATTACTAACATTTTTATTGATATCTTTTTTATTGGTAATATTACTGTGATTATCATTCATAGTAAAACCTGTGCCAGCTGGTATTAATCTGCCAATAATAACATTCTCTTTAAGACCTCTTAACCAGTCTAATTTACCGGAGATAGCAGCTTCTGTTAAAACTTTAGTAGTCTCTTGAAAGCTTGCTGCAGAAATAAAGCTTTCTGTATTTAACGAAGCCTGAGTAATACCAAGTAAAACAGGGCGATATGATGCATTCAGTTTATTTCTTAATGTCATTGATTTATTAGTTTGCTCAATTTTTTGCAATTCAATAAGCTCTCCAGGCAAATAGCCCGTTTCTTCACCATTCTCTATTTTTACTTTTGAAGTCATTTGACGCACTATAATCTCTATATGCTTATCAGAAATATTTACCCCTTGAGACTGGTATACTAACTGAACTTCTTTAACAAGTAGCAACTGAATTTCTTGAAAACTAAGCCTTGCAGCTTCATATAGTGCTAATCCACATTCAATGTATAGATTGAAGCTTGCATCTAAAATATCATGAGGGTTTAAAAGCACATCTGTTTTTTTTCTTGCTTCAAGAATTTCTTCAATTCTAGGGAGACCTTGAATAATATCTCCAGTTTTGGCTCTATCAAAAACTAAAACTGCTAATGTTTCCCCTTTTCTAATTAATGCATTATTATCAACATGTAAAATTGCACCATTAGAAACTAGATAAGGTCTTGCAATTCTCAATGTAACGAATTCTTGAGAAATATGAATAATTTGTCCTGACTCTAAGGCAATAATATTTTCACTTATTAAATCACCACAACGAATCCAATCTCCAACTTTTACAAGAGTATTCTGCTGATGTAAATCAAATACTTTGTTATCAAGTGAAGTAGTTAGAAGAATTCTCCTACTGGTATTTTTTTTGGCATCAATTTCTTCAATAAAACCTTTACTCATTGAAATAATTTCAGTGCTAGCAACAACTGTCAAAGGTTGAATATATTCACCATCGCTGACAATAATTCTTGTTTGACTTTGCTGTTTCTCTACTTTATTATCTATGCTCTTGATCGATAAGGTTTCAAATGTAGAAAATCCTAAGGCAAAATAATTGCTACTATTCTCTTTAGCTAAAAACTCTATTGCTGAAACCAAGTTAGGATCATGATAGTTAACTTTAGCTATTAAATTAGTAGTGACTAAGTATACACCATCTATAGATTTTACTCTTTCACCATCTCTAAAAAGAGTTCTTTTGACTAATTTTAATTTAGTTTGATTGGTTTTTTGTGAAGATAAATTTTCAGTTAAGCTAGATTTTGTCTCAGGTATTGAATATACGATTACGGGTCTAATTAAAATATATGGTTTTTGCTCATTTTCTATATACTCCCAATATACTAATTTATCTGTAGATATATTACCATGGAGTGTCTCTCCAGGTCTTAAAAAACCGCGACTTTTATCATGAATACTGTAAAAACTGTTTAACTTGTAAATAGAACCAGGCTTTATTATTATTTCTCGAACTATACCATCCTTTTGGATAATTTCAATAATTCCTGAGCTTTTTGAAAAAATATTTTTGACCAGCTCAGTTCCACTTTCAATAATATCACCATTATTAACAAGTAATAATGAAGAATCTTTATTAATTTCATGCGTCTCTTCTGAAATCCACAATATATAACCTGGGCTAAGAATATCATACGCATCTTTCTCTGGACCGGTCCTCTTTTTGGATACATTTAAATCTAAATATTTTATAATTCCACCGCTTGTAGTCTTATATGTTTCAGAGATCAATTCTCCAACTATATGACCATCAGAAATTTTTTGATCTGGGAAAGATTTTAATAAAAATCTCTGCTTATTTTCTGTTTCTAGAATATAAGATTCTCTTTTGTTAATAACATCCTTATATATGTAGCATCCTGGTATAATTATAGATTCAGTAATAATTTTTACGTTTGTAATAGTACTATTAGTATTTTGCTGGATTCTTACTTTACCACTATATTGGTTTATTAACTCTGTTTGTGCCAATATAGTTCCAGGATCAACTTGATCAGCTTTATTAACTGTAATATTAGCTGAATCTGGAATATTATACACTTCTCCAGAGAGCACCCAAATCAAGCCGCCAGTTTTAGTTATTCGAGTTGTATATTGATTATTATCAGTCTCTTCTACGGTTAAATTAGAAAAGCAAATTTTACCGGAAAGATCTGAAAGAACGTGCTTTTGAGCTCTTTCTGTCATCAACCGATTTCTTCGAGGTGATTCTGCAATTACTTGATCTTTAGATACTATCTCATTGTTGGCGACTAATAGGGTAGTACCTTTGCTTAGATTAATTATTGATTTTTGTTTAACACTTGAATCAATAATGACTTGCGTGGGTTTTTCTGTCATGAGAGCTTGCTCTCCATGTCTGGTTCGAACCTCTATATATGATAGAGAATCTAAACCTGTGAGCTTACCATCTATTGGAGAATAGATTTGTTCTGCAAGTTCACCTGTAAATACTCCACCTGTATGAAATGTTCTCATAGTTAATTGAGTACCCGGTTCTCCAATCGATTGGGCAGCAATGATACCTACAGCTTCTCCTAAATCAACTAAGCGACCATGAGCAAGATTCCAGCCATAGCAGTATTGACAAACAGAACTTCGAGAATTACAAGTAACTGGAGATCGGACTAAAACTTTTTTAATACCTGCTTTTGTAATTTCTTGTGCTAAATTAGGACTAATATCTTGCTTAGTATGAGCAATTAAACTACCTGTTTTTGGATGGAATATGTTTTCTGCTAATACTCGTCCAGCTAGAGCTTGCTCTAAATTTATTAATACTTTTTGTGTATCAACTAAATCTTCTAATATGATACCCTTCTTTGTTTTACAATCAACCTCTCTAATAATTACATCTTGAGAAACATCAACAAGTCGGCGAGTTAGATATCCCGAATCTGCCGTTCTTAAGGCAGTATCTACAAGTCCTTTTCTAGCACCATATGATGAAATAAAATAATCGGTAACTGTTAACCCTTCTCGAAAGTTACTCGATATTGGCAAATCAATAATTTGTCCTTGCGGATCAGCCATTAATCCTCTCATACCAACCAGTTGTCTTACTTGAGAAATATTACCTCTAGCACCAGAAAATGCCATCATATAAACAGAATTCAAAGGATCTGTTTCTTTAAAATATTCAATTACTTCTTGCTTTAAAGATTCGCTTGCATTATTCCAAGTATCAATAACTTTTTGGAATCTTTCAACTGTTGTTATTTCCCCTCTACGATACTTATTTTCGGTATTTTTAATTTCTTCAATAGTTAATAATAAAAGACTTTTTTTACTAGGAGGAATTCTTAAATCTTCTAGACTTAAAGAAATTCCTGCTTGAGTAGCGTAATGAAACCCTAGGTCTTTCAATTTATCTGCCATATTAGCTGCTCGCGCTATACCATAATTACGAAATGCCCAAACGATTAAGTTCTTAAGTTGATTTTTATCTATAACCTTATTAGAAAAACTTGGTTGTGAAAGACTTTTCCTACTATTCACTAAATCTTCTCCATATTGAAAAATAATCGATTTACTAAGCTAATAAAGACTCTTGGATAATTTTATTGAAGATAATACGACCGGGAGTTGTTCTAATATATTGAACTATCCTTTGTTGCTCAACATCTTCTTTAATAATATGATTATCAAAGAATTTCGTCACACTTTTATCATGATGCGTGTCTATCTTGATTGGAAACTTAACTTGGTCACTATCTATAACTCCATCAAAACGGGCCCAAATATAAGCATGAAGATCAACTTTTTTTTGCTCATACGCTATTACTACATCTTCTAAACTTGCAAAATATTGACTTGCCCCTTGTTGCTGAGAAGGATTATTAGCTGTTAAATAGTAACAACCTAGGACCATATCTTGACTAGGCATAATAATTGGCTGGCCTGTAGCTGGAGAGAGAAAATTATGAGGTGCCAGCATTAGTAATCTAGCTTCTGCTTGTGCTTCAAGAGATAGTGGAACATGAACAGCCATTTGGTCACCATCAAAATCTGCATTAAATGCAGGACATACAAGAGGATGTAATTTTATAGCTCTTCCTTCAACTAGGATAGGTTCAAAAGCTTGAATACCTAATCTATGTAATGTTGGTGCTCTATTTAGTAAAACTGGGTGCCCTTGAATAACTTCATTCAAAACATTCCAAATCGAAGATTCATTTTTTTGAATCATTTTTTTTGCAGCTTTAATATTATTAACTAACCCTTGAAGAATTAGTCTATGTATAACAAAAGGCTGGAACAATTCAAGTGCCATTTCTCTAGGCAAACCACATTGGTGCAATTTTAAATGGGGGCCTACAACAATGACAGATCTTCCTGAATAGTCTACCCTTTTGCCTAATAAATTCTGTCTGAAACGACCCTGTTTTCCTTCTATAATATCGGATAAAGATTTCAAAGGCCTGTTATTAGCACCTACAACAGTTCTACCTCGACGGCCATTGTCCATTAATGAATCTACAGCTTCTTGAAGCATCCTTTTTTCATTTCTGATAATAATCTCGGGCGCTAGAATTGATTTAAGACGTGATAATCGATTGTTTCTATTAATTATTCTACGATAAAATTCATTTAGATCAGCAGTTGCAAATCTACCACCATCCAACTGAACCATCGGTCTTAAATCTGGAGGTATAACTGGAATAACCGTAAATACCATCCAGGAAGGGTCTGCACCAGTTGCTATAAAATTTTCAATCAATCTTAAGCGCTTCATTTTTTTATTGAATTTTAAAGAAGGTGTCTTAAAACTTTTTGGTGGATTAGTTGCTTCTGAGCGTAATGTTTCAGCAATATAATCTAAGTCTAAATCTTTTAAAAGTTTCTGTATAGCTTCAGCTCCTATTCCAACTTCTATTTGATTGTTTTCATCCTGATTTTGATAAATTTCCTCTTCAAGAGATTTCCATTCATAACCTTCTAGTAATTGTTTATATTTTAAGTTAGTTTCTTTACTAGATTGCGTAACAACATAAGAATGAAAATAGACAATCTTTTCGACTTCTTTGACCTTTAAATCAAGGGCTAAAGCAATATAACTGGTGCTACCTTTTAAATACCAAACATGAGTAACTGGGGATGCAAGTTCAATATAAGCCATTCTATGCCTTCTAACTCTTGATTCTGTCACCTCTACACCACATCGTTCACATACTATACCCTTATAGCGAAAACGCTTATATTTCCCACAATGGCATTCCCAATCCTTGACTGGGCCGAAAATTTTTTCACAGAATAATCCATCCATTTCTGGCTTTAAGGTTCTATAATTAATAGTTTCCGGTTTAGTAATCTCTCCAACAACTTGACCATTAGGCAAACTTCTTTCTCCCCACTGTCGAATCTTTTCAGGTGAAGCTAAACTAATTTTAACATAGTCAAAATATTGCTCAAAATTTGTCATAAATTTAAATACCTTAAAATCAAATAATTGGACAATATCTTTAGGTCTTTTTTAATTTTAAACAAGTTAATATAAAAACTGCTCAAAATCATCCACAGGAGAAGCATCATAATTAGAGCGAGATGCTCTATCTTCTTTGGAATCAGACATTAAATCAACTTCTATTGTACGTCTGTGTCCATCTTCAAATAACTTTAATTTATGAACAGCAATATCTAAGCCTAAAGATTGCAATTCTCTCATCAAAACTTTAAATGATTCAGGGGTACCGGGTTTTGGAATAGGTTTCCCCTTAACTATTGCATTAAGAGCTTCATTCCGAGCTTGCATGTCATCTGATTTTACAGTTAATAATTCTTGCAAAGTATATGCTGCTCCAAAAGCTTCTAAAGCCCATACTTCCATTTCTCCCAATCTTTGGCCACCATGTTGTGCTCGCCCTCCTAAAGGCTGTTGGGTGACTAAAGAATAAGGACCAGTAGATCTTGCATGAATTTTGTCATCAACTAAATGAACTAGTTTGAGCATGTAAGCTCTTCCAATTGTTATAGGATTATCAAAAGGCTCACCGGTCCTTCCATCGAAAACTTGCATTTTTCCAGGATGCTGGTTATTAAAAATCCATTTATTTTTAGTTAAAATTGATGCTTCTTGCAATTTTCTATTTACAAGTGCTCTAGATGCTTCAGCTCCGTACATTTCATCAAATGGGATTATTTTAAATCGTTTCTCTAAATATCCACCTGCTAAACCTAATAAGCATTCAAAAACCTGACCAACATTCATCCTAGATGGAACACCTAAGGGGTTTAAAACAATATCAACCGGAGTACCATCACATAAATAAGGCATATCTTGTTTAGGCAAAATTCTAGAAATAATACCTTTATTACCATGTCGACCAGCCATTTTGTCGCCTACTTGAATTTTTCTTTTTTGTGCTACATAAACACGAATCATAGCGTTGGTTCCAGGAGGTAATTCATCTCCTTTTTGTCTTGTAAAAACTCTAACATTGACAACTCTACCTTTAGCTGCATTAGGCAATCTTAAAGATGTATCCCGAACATCTCTAGCTTTTTCACCAAAGATAGCACGTAATAATTTCCCTTCAGGTAATTGATCAGCTTCACCTTTTGGAGTAATTTTACCTACTAGTATATCTCCAGCTTCAACCCAGGAACCACAGACAACTATTCCATTACGATCTAAATCTTTTAGAGAATGGTCACTAACATTTGGAATCTCTCTAGTAATTTCTTCCGGCCCCAGTTTAGTTTGTCGACATTCTACTTCATATTTTTCTATATGGATCGAAGTATAGACATCTTCATAAACCAATCTTTCACTAATGAGAAAAGCATCTTCATAGTTGTATCCCTCCCAAGGCATGTATGCAACGAGTATGTTTCTTCCTAGTGCAATTTCACCACAATCAGTAGAAGCTCCATCAGCTAATGTTTGTCCTACAACAATTTTTTCTCCGACCCAGACAATTGGACGCTGATTGATGCAAGTGTCTTGATTCGAACGATAATATTTCTTCAATCGGTAATGAACCGTTCTACCATTAGTATCTTGAATTCCTATTTTGTTAGCAGAAACATAATTAACATAACCAGATGTTCTACTTATAACAACCATACCTGAATCACGAGCGATTTTTGTTTCAAGACCTGTACCAATAATTGGTTTTTCTGGATATAATAATGGTACTGCTTGTCTTTGCATATTCGACCCCATTAAAGCTCTATTAGCATCATCATGCTCTAAAAATGGAATTAAGGATGTTGCTGCTGAAATTACTTGGATAGGTGAGATTGCAATATAATCTACTTGATTTGGACTTGTAGTAACAAATTCTTGACGGTAGCGAACAGGAATAATATCTCCTTGTATATAATTCTGGGCATTAACTTTAACATCTCCAGGTGCGACCCTAAAATCATCTTCTTCATCTGCTGTCAAATAAATAGGACTATTTGAATAATCTACTTGACCATCATGAACAGGATAAAAGGGTGTTTCAATAAAACCAAATATATTTACCCTAGCACAAGTAGCGAGTGAACCAATAAGGCCTGCATTTGGACCTTCTGGGGTCTCTATTGGACAGATTCTTCCATAATGACTAGGATGTAAATCTCTCACAGCAAATCCAGCTCGATCTTTATTAAAGCCTCCAGGACCGAGAGCACTGATTCTTCTCTTGTGGGTTAATTCTGCAACCGGATTAGTTTGGTCCATAAACTGTGAAAGTTGACTAGAACCAAAAAATTCTCGGACTGAGGCAATTAATGGTTTAGGATTAATTAAATTAGATAAACTTAGTGAGTCTATATCACATATCATCATTCGTTCTCTAATAATACGTTCCAAACGGTTTAAACCAACTCGAAATTGGTTTTGAAGTAATTCGCCTACTGATCTAACTCTTCTATTACCTAAGTGATCGATGTCATCAAGATTGCCAGAATTCTTATCTTTAATATTAATCAGATAATCTATTGAAGATAAAATATCTTGAGGGGATAATACTCTAAAAGCTTTAGGTATGTTTAGGCCAAGTTTTTTGTTAATTTTATATCGACCAACTTCACCTAAATCATATCTTTTGGGATCAAAAAAGCGAGAATATAACATTTGCTTAGCAACTGCAACTGTAGCTGGTTCGTTTGGCCTCAGCTTAGAATAAACTATTAGAAGCGCTTCTTCATCTGTAACTTGTTCGATGTCATTTTTTCCAATTTCTCTTGCTAGCTCTTTAACTGAGTATGGTTGAGATGCAGATATTAAAAAAGCATATTTACTGAGACCTTTCTGGATTTCATCCTTGTTTAAACCGATTGCACGCAGAAAAATATATGCATTAACCTTGTGAGTTTTATCTATTCGTATCCAAATTTCGCCTTTAGGATCTATTTCAAATTTAAGCCAAGATCCTCGATTTGATATAAGACTCGCACTGTAAATTTGCTTACCATTCTTATCTATCTCTTGTTTATAATAAATTCCCGGACTCCGAATTATTTGATTGATAATAACTCGTTCTGTGCCAGAAATAATGAAAGTACCTCGATTGGTCATTATTGGCAGATCTCCAATAAAGACTAATCTCTTTTTATACTTTTTATTTTTTATCTGTTTTTCTGCGCTAAATTGTAAATGATTTGAAGATAAATCTAATGATTTAATCGTTTTATTCTGATCTTTAGAAGGTAAATCAATGTCTTTTCTGGTTAATTTAGCAGGAACGTATATTTGAGCACTATAAGTCCTATCTCGACTTTTAGCTTGTCTAACACTATATCTAGGAAATTTAATTTTATATTCTTTGCCAAACAATTGTAGCTCAAGACGGCTAGTAGGATCTGAAATATTCGGGAAAAAGTCAAGCACTTCAGTCAGGCCTTCTAATAAAAACCATTTAAAACTAGCTCTTTGAATTTCAACTAAATCTGGAAGAAGTTTATTTTTTAAGCTGACACGTTGAATCATAGATCTCCTTTATAGCAAATTCTGAAATTGAAGAGTTTGATATTATAGACAGAATAATTGTAGTTAATGCCTCAAATCGATTGACTACCTTTCTTGCTCTTTAAACATGATTAGAACATAATATTTTATTAAGTAAAAAATTTTTTTAAATTTCGACTTTATGTATAAATAAAGATGTTTGAACTGTTGTTGAAACTATTAAGCTATTTTAAAAATAAAATTAATACTTGTCTTTCTGCCAAATAATTGACATCAAGATAGACAAGTATTATTTATTGTATTAGTTCTGTTGTTTTTGAGCATATGCAAATGCTCGCGCAAGTCTTGCTTTTTTTCGAGCTCCAGTGTTAGGGTGAAATGCTCCTTTTTTTATTGCTTTATCAATTTTACTATATACTTGAGAAATACTTAATTGTACATCATCTAAATTAGAATTTTCTAAATTATCAATATTTGTAAAACACCTTTTAGTTAAGGTTTTAACAGCCGATTTATACTTACGGTTAATAAGACGGTTTCTCTCCGAGGTTTTAATGCGTTTAATCGCAGATTGGTTCTTAGCCACAGTAAATCCAGTAAAACTCTTATAAAATATTTGTAGAAACAAAAATAACAAGTTCTCAATATATTCGAACAAGTAATATGCGCCGTATTATAACATTAAAAAAAAACAATAGGCAATAGTTCTGAGCTAGCTTTTGTTGTTACAAGATCAATCTTCTTATTGCATAAATTTTACTCAATAGTATTTAATTAATTAAATAAAAAACATATATGAAAAAAATTGAAGCTATCATCAGGCCTTTCAAGCTTAACGAAGTAAAGCTAGCATTAGTAAAAGAAGGTATTGGAGGTATGACGGTTGTTAAGGTATCTGGATTTGGACGACAAAAAGGGCAAACAGAGAGGTATAAAGGTTCAGAGTATTCTATAGATATAATAGATAAAATAAAAATTGAAATAATTATAAGCGATGATAAAGTAAATAAAATTACAGAAACAATCATTAAAACAGCAAAAACTGGAGAAATTGGAGATGGGAAAATTTTTATTAGTGATGTTGAACAAGTTATAAGAATTAGGACAAATGACTTAAATTCTGAAGCTTTGTAGGACTGACAATTTGTTTAGGCTTGATACTTTTTTAATAAACATGAGATAATAAGGATCTATTATATAGTTATAATCAAGGTATAAAACTAATGGCTAAAAGTAAAGGCGCTCGTATCGTGATAACATTAGAATGTTCTGACAAATCTGTAGAAATTTCACAAAAAAGGAAAGCGGGTGTTTTCCGATATACAACTACTAAAAATAGAAGAAATACACCAGGCAGAATTGAATTAAAAAAATTCTGTCCTAATTGTAATCGTCATTGTATATTTAAAGAAATCAAGTAGTTATTCATATTATTAAAATATAATCATATTATGGCTGTATATAGAAAAAAAATATCTCCAATTAAACCAACAGAGGCTGTAGATTACAAAGATATAGATTTGCTGAGGAAGTTTGTCACAGAGCAAGGCAAAATTTTACCCAAACGATCAACAGGACTAACGTGTAAGCAACAAAAAAAACTTACTAAAGCGATTAAGCAAGCAAGAATACTTTCTCTGTTACCATTCCTAAATAAAGATTAAATATACATAGTTCATATTAATATTATTATCAGTATTAGAGTTTTTCGAGGGCTCAGTTAGTATGAAATTTAGCTGTATTTAATACATCTACTATAAAAAATTATTTATTACAAATTTTTTTACTTTATTCAGAGTCAATATAATTTACTATCAAAATAAATTTATAAATAAAATCAGACCTCTTTTAATTGATTGTATTTTATAATTCATTTAAAAGAGGATTAATATACATAACCTAAAGATGTAATTTAGGTAGTAGAACAAATTCAAAATTATTTTTTACAATGATCTCTTTTTCGGCACTAAATCAAATGACTGAATTTTATCACCAGGTTGCCATAGCTGAAATTCAGCAATAAAAATGCCACATTCATTACCAGCTTGGATTTCTTCAACGTCTTCTCTAACACGTTTTAAGGATTCTATTTTTCCTTGATAAACTATTGTACCTTCTCTCAGGACTTTAATCAAAGAATTCTTCAATAATTTATTATTAGTAACTCGACATCCTGCTATTTTTCTATTAGCTAAAGAAAATACAGTGCCAACTTCCGCTTCACCAACTGGTACTTCTGAATATTCAGGATCAAGTAAAGTCTCCATTTTTTCCCTAACACCTTCAATTAATCCATAAATTATTTGATAGTTTTCAATAATTATATTCAGTTTAGCTGCCGCTTGTCTTGTTCCTGGAGCAAAATTAGTATTAAAACCTATTAAGCTTGAATTAGTAGTTGAAGCTAGTTCCACATCCGTGGCTGTAATCTCGCCTGGCAAAATAGATAACACGTTTAACTGCACTTTACTTTGGGGAAATTGTGATAATGAATCTAAAATTGCTTCTGTTGATCCTTGATTATCTGTTTTAATAATTAGACTAACTTGTTTATTATCGTCCTTGGAATTAATAGTACTTAAAGTATCTAAAGTGATTCGACTATTTAAAGCCTTTTGTTTTTGTACAATTATTGAATTAGTAGACTCATTTTCAATGGCTTTAAGCTTAGCTTCTTTATCACTACTAACTACTAAGGCTACTTCACCGGTAGCTGGAACACTTGATAAACCCCAAATTTCTACTACAGAAGATGGCTCTGCTAAATTAATTTTTTGCTTAGCATTATTAATTATTGCCCGAATTTTTGCATGAGTCATGCCAATTACCATATTATCACCGGTATGCAATGTGCCATTTTGTATTAATAAAGTTGCTACAGGCCCATGAAATTTGTCTAAATGAGCTTCTATTATTATTCCTTGGGCAAGCTGTGTTGGATCTGCTTGTAAATTTTCTAATTCTGCTAGTAATAGAATTGTTTCTAGTAATTTATCAATATTCTCACCTGTAAAAGAACTGATAGGAATTACTGGAACTGACCCTCCTAATTTTTCAGAAATAACATTGTGTGCTACTAGATCATGTTGAATTTTATCTATATTATCTAAATTTTTATCCATTTTAGAAATTGCAATAATAAAGGGAACATTAGCTTTTTGAAGATGATGGATAGCTTCTATTGTTTGAGGCTTAATTCCATCATCTGCAGCTATAATAATAATCGCAACGTCAGTTAAATTGGCCCCCCTAGACCTCATACTTGTAAATGCTTCGTGTCCAGGGGTGTCTAAAAAGACAATTTGTTTATGTTTAAATTCGACTTCATAAGCAGCAATAGTTTGAGTAATTCCACCAACTTCTTTATTAGCATTATTTGATTTATGAATATAATCTAATAAAGTAGTTTTGCCATGATCAACATGCCCTAGAATTGTCACAACTGGTGGTCGATCTACACAATGATGATCATCTACAATAACTGGGGTATCTAAATTCTTAAGCTGCTTGTTTTTATTACTTTGGTCATATGATTCTACTGCTATTCCAAAATTCTTAGCTACTGATGAGATAATCGAAGTATCAATAGTTTGGTTAATCGTAACTGATATTCCTTTTAAAAATAGATATTTGATAATATCCGTTTCTGGTATACAAATCGACTTAGATAGTTCTTGAATAGTTAAAGGATTAATAAGATTAATAGATTCTGGTGGAGAATTTGGTAGAATAATAGATTTATCTATACTTAAGGCTACTTGTTGTTTTTTTTGTCGTGTAATTTTGTTATTACCAATAATTTTTTTAATTAACTGTGATTTAGGTTTAGGCGGACGCATTAAAGAGATTGCTAAATCTCCTGCAGTTTGAGCTGAATTAGAAGTAGAATCTCTAAAGTTATCATTATCATCATCATCAATATGAATTTTAGTTTTTATTTTTTTTCTTTGCCTATTTTTATTTTTTTTAGTATCTAATAAATCATAAGCCTTATTAAAGTTTTTATTTTTTTTATCTATTTTGGGAGGAGAACTTAACTCTAAGTGTTGTTCTGTATTAGGTACATCTATTTCAGATTTATCAATATCTAAATGTAGTAAATTATCAGTACTAGTAGATTCAAGTCTGATTTTATAAACAAATTGTGGATTTTTGAGATCTAACATTCTTTCGGCTGAGTTATTGCCCAAACTATATGAAGAAGCTTTCTTTTCAAAATTTTGATTATTTAAGAACATAAACGTTGTTTTATTGCCTAATAGTAATTTTTTACTTTTCGTACAGAACTTAACATAAATAAAAATACCGTGACTATAATATTAATATCTAGATAAGTCGATATTCGTTTTATTAAATCTAATATAACACTAAAGTTATTTTTGTTATATAAGTTGAAAAAATTTTTATGTTGACAGGTACTACATCTTAATTTTTCAGTATACAATCTATTTATCTAAATATTATTATTATGATCGGTTTTGAAAATACTTAATTAAGGCGGGGTTCAGAATAAATTCTTATTAAGATCTAAAAAGGTTTACAATTAAGTAAAAAATCGTTAATTAACTCCACGCCAATTATGCCAAGATCTCAGAAAAATGATAATTTTATTGATAAGACTTTTACAGTGTTAGCTGACATTGTATTAAAAATACTTCCAACTAGTAAAGAAGAAAAAGAAGCATTTTCTTACTATCGAGATGGAATGTCAGCACAATCCGAAGGTGAATATGCAGAAGCTCTTGAAAACTATTATGAAGCTCTAAAATTAGAAGAAGATCCATATGATAGAAGTTATATACTTTACAACATAGGATTAATCTATGCAAGTAATGGTGAATATGTTAAAGCCCTTGAATATTATCACCAAGGATTGGAATTAAACTTTAAATTACCTCAAGCTTTGAACAATATAGCTGTAATATATCACTATCAAGGAGTTCAAGCTGTTGAAGAAAAAAATATAGAATTATCTAAATTAATGTTTGACAAAGCTGCACAATATTGGCAGCAAGCAATTAAACTAGCTCCAGATAATTATATTGAAGCTCAAAACTGGCTCAAAACGACAGGTCGTATAAAAAATATACAAGGATACTAATAGATTCACGATATAATAATATTAATAAATAAAAATTGAAATAATTTTATCTTAAAAGATATTGTAATATGTATTGCAGTAATTAATTGTTTAGGCTAAATCAAGACATCGAAATTAAATCTATTGACTATATATTTATGAATGTAAAGAAACAAAATGGTTAGTACAACAAAAAGTACCGGATCTGTTACTCAAATTATTGGACCAGTTTTAGATATCGCATTTCCTAATGGTCAGCTTCCGAAAGTATTTAACGCTTTGAAAGTGCAAAGTGATGATGGAACTATCACTTGCGAAGTTCAACAACTTCTGGGTGATAACAAAGTAAGAGCTGTATCTATGAGTTCTACTGAAGGACTAAAAAGAGGAGTTGGAGTTATTGATACTGGTGCTCCTATATCTGTGCCAGTAGGAACAGATACATTGGGGAGAATTTTCAATGTTTTAGGTGAACCAGTAGATAACCTAGGTCCAGTTAATTCAGAAAGCTCTTTGCCTATTCATAGGCCTGCACCTGCTTTTACAAAATTAGAAACTAAGCCATCTATTTTCGAAACCGGTATTAAAGTTGTAGATTTATTAGCTCCTTACAGAAGAGGGGGTAAAATTGGATTATTTGGTGGAGCTGGCGTAGGTAAAACAGTATTAATTATGGAATTAATTAATAATATTGCAAAAGCTCACGGTGGGGTCTCTGTATTTGGTGGCGTAGGTGAGAGAACAAGGGAAGGAAATGACCTTTACATGGAAATGAAAGAGTCTAAAGTAATTAATGAGGATAATTTAAAAGAATCTAAAGTAGCTTTAGTTTATGGTCAAATGAATGAACCACCAGGAGCTCGTATGCGTGTTGGTTTAACTGCACTAACTATGGCTGAATACTTTAGAGACATTAATAAACAAGATGTTTTACTATTCATTGATAATATTTTTCGCTTTGTACAAGCAGGATCTGAAGTATCTGCTTTATTAGGTCGTATGCCATCTGCTGTTGGTTACCAACCAACTCTAGCAACAGAAATGGGGGCACTACAAGAAAGAATCACTTCGACAACTGAAGGGTCTATTACATCAATTCAAGCTGTTTACGTACCCGCTGATGATTTGACTGATCCTGCTCCTGCAACTACATTTGCCCATTTAGACGCAACAACAGTTCTATCTAGAAACCTAGCTGCAAAGGGTATTTATCCGGCTGTTGATCCACTTGATTCAACATCAACAATGTTGCAGCCTGGAATTGTAGGAACTGAGCATTATTCTACTGCTCAAGAAGTAAAATCCACCCTTCAACGTTATAAAGAACTACAAGATATTATTGCTATTCTTGGTCTTGATGAACTTTCTGAAGAAGACAGACAAACAGTATCAAGAGCTAGAAAAATTGAAAGATTTTTATCACAACCCTTCTTTGTAGCAGAAGTATTTACAGGTTCTCCAGGAAAATACGTTTCTTTAGAAGATGCAATAAAAGGATTTCAAATGATTTTAAACGGCAAATTAGATGATTTACCTGAACAAGCATTTTACTTAGTTGGAGATATTAACGAAGCTATACAAAAAGCTGACAGTATGAAAGATTAATATAATTAATAATGACTTTAAATATCAAAATTATTGCACCAGATCGTACTGTTTGGGATGCAGAAGCCCAAGAGATTATTTTACCAAGTAGCACAGGTCAACTAGGTATTTTAACAGGACATGCACCTTTATTAACAGCTTTAGATATTGGAGTAATGAGAGTTAGAGTAGATAAAGAATGGATGCCAATTGTCTTACTTGGCGGCTTTGCGGAAATTGAAAATAATCAACTAACTATATTAGTAAATGGCGCAGAAGAAGCTAGCCAAATTGATTTAGTTGAAGCTGAAAAAAATTTAGACACTGCAACTCAATTACTTAATGATGCTTCTTCTAGTAAAGAAAAAATAGAAGCGACCCAAAATATAAGAAAAGCTCGAGCTCGAGTACAAGCTGCAACAGCAGCAATTGCATAAATAATTATTTATGCGATGTTAAAATAAAACCCTAGTAATAACTCTTACTAGGGTTTTATTATTATACAGTTAGATTAACTTAAGCCAGAGCAGATATAGTCAAAATATAAGCCCATTTCTTTACCAGCATCTGGTCCTACTAAACTGATTGTCACTTCTTTCATAGCTAAAATTGCTTGAATTGTGGCACCAATAGGAACACCTAGAGAATTATATGTTTCTTTTAATCCATTAAGTACACGCTCTTCTAAAATAGAAGGATCACCTGCTAGCATTCCATAAGTAGCGTAACGTAAGTAATAATCTAAATCACGAATACATGCAGCATAACGTCTAGTTGTATACATATTTCCGCCAGGTCGAGTAATATCAGAATAAAGCAGAGATTTTGCTACAGATTCTTTAATAATTGTTGCAGCATTAGCGGCAATAGTAGCTGCAGCTCTTACTCGTAGTTCACCTGTTTGAAAATAGCCTCTTAGTTTTTCAACTGAACTATCATCTAAATATTTACCTTGAACATCAGCTGCATTAATAACAGAAGTAATTGCGTCTTGCATAACTTTTAAAAATTCCTTAATTTTAAATATTTGAGAATATGGAGATATTAAAAAATAATCTATGTATTCAAGTAAGTATTATTGCATTGCACCTAAAGTGTAGTCAAAGTAAAAACCAGCTTCTGCTGAATCTTCACCTGCAAGAAGTGAGCAAGCTACACTTTTCATGCATTTTACACCTTCAGCAACTCCAGAAATTGGTGTGCCTAGAGAGTTATACATTTCTTTAACACCGACTAAACCAATTTCTTCGATTGGCGTGACATCTCCTGCAACTATTCCGTAAGTTACTAAACGAAGATAGTAATCAAGATCTCTAAGACAAGTAGCTGTCATTTCTTCCCCATACGCATTACCACCTGGGGAAACAACATCTGGTCTTTTTTGAAATAATTGTTGACCACCTTGCTTAACAATACGTTCACGATTATCCGTTAAAATTTGAGCAATTCTTAGACGACGTTGTCCAGAAAGAACAAAACTTTTAATTCTATCTAGTTCACCTGGACTTAAATATCTTGCTTCTGCATCTGCATTTACAATTGACTTTGTAACTATACTCATGGATAAAACTCCTGCTTAAAAAAAGCTTAATACTAATTATTTATGGTATAACTCAGATAATATTGAACCTTTCGAAACAATTTGCAGCTAAAATATATAAATGATGTATACTTTAGCCTTAATATAAAGGTAAGTACTAAAGCGATAAAGCTTAATGCATGATCTAATATTATTGATTACCTAGTACTTTTTTAAAACTAGGTACAACAATCGACACATTTTGCTTAGTTAGCCTATTATATAAAGTTTCTGTATTAGGAAAGTTCGCAGCAGGTAAAGTTGGGAATCTTCTATATGGAACAGTAGTTGTTCCATATACAGAATTATATTCAGAGCTACTAACTAAAGTTTCAACAAAGGCTGATAAGCCTTTTGATGCTAAAATTTGATTAAGGAATCGTATTTCGGCTTGATTATTTGGAGCTCTTCCAAGTATATGCTTTGTACCTAGCTCTATAACTTTTGTATTTGGATATGGCTGGTAAAATTCTTTACCATATAGTTCAGACAATGCTAATTTTTGTATTAATTCTTTAACATTAATCTGTTTATTTAAGAAAGATGATTCTATATCCAAAAACTCTCCTCCAATACTGAATGAGTTAAGATCTCTTTCAAAAATTTGACGATAAGCAGCTCTTAAAGCTTGCTCTAAAGCTTCCTGCGAACTATTTTGATTTACGTCAAATATAACAGATTGATCTCTTAGAGGAGTAACTCCTTGTGCAATACGAGACTGAATATCATTGCTACTACGTATTTCTTTAACTGTACCAAGTTCAACAAATCTAGAAGATCTGCTACTAATAACTTTTTTAAATCTTTGGTCAATGATGCCAGGTCTTAAACTTCTTAATGCAATACCAGCTGGCGTAGTGTATCTTTCGTACGGTACAATATTTTCTCCAAAAGTTTCAATATATTCAGAACTATCAATTATTGCATCTATAACTTGATAATATCCCTTCTTATAAGCAATATCAAAATATTTATTAATCTCTTGACGACCATATGTAGGTCTACCTAATAAACGGTTATGAATATATTCAATCGCTTTGCAAATATATAAAGGTTCCCAGTAAAGAGATCTAAATATACTAGATTTTGCTAGCTGCCTAATAAATTCGCGAACAGAAATTTGACCATCTTGTAGTTGGCCTTCAAGTGGTTTGAGAATTAATTTTTCTTCCTGATATACTTCTCTACCAAAAACTCTTAAATAAGCAACTTTTTCAATAACATCAACTGAATTTTCAAACTTTGCTAGTGAGTTTGTTGATACAAGTGTATTTGATAATTTGAAAATTTTTGGACCTAAGGAGCCGGCAGATTTTGGTCTCACTTGTGGATTACTAATTTGGTTATAGATTCCGGGGCCCCGCCTCACTAGAATTCTTCTAGTATCTTTACCAAAGATAGCTTGTCTTTTCCTTGGATCTTTGTTCTCTTTAGGAAAGATAGCTCCAAACTGGATAGATAAAGGGTCGTTACCAGTTCCGTAAGGATGTTGATCCGGTAGTGCTTGCTTATAATCGCTGAATAGAGTTATAAACTGAGGTACTTTACGGAAAGGAGCACTGTAATTTAATAGATCTATTTGAGGACCCCAATTACGACATTCTTGTGGCTCTTCACCTAAATTTCTAAAATAAGGAACTGTTTCTTCACCAAAATAATCTGTATATTCAGCTGAATTTAAAATTGCGTTCACAAGCCCACTTAAACCGGTAGAGGAAAGGATGGCAAAATATTTTTGAAATTCCTCTAGAGAACTAGGTCCTCTACCAAGAAAATGCCTAAATGCTAATTCTAATGCTCTACTATTTACAAAAGGCTCATAGAACTGTTTTCTATAAATATTAGATATACCTAGTGAACGAATAAATTCTTTAATTGAAATTTGACCGTTCTTTACTTGAGATTCTAAATTTGATAGTGAGAGATCATATGCTTTAGCAATATCTCTCTCAAAAATTTGCCTATAACAAGCTTTAACAACTGTATTTTTTTCATCAGCAGATAAACTAGATTTCATCACAAATCGAGGATTTGAAACACCTGCCTGAGAATACGTTTGAGGGAGACGTAAACCCTGTAAATCATTAGATTCTCTTCGTCTTAATTTATCAGTCAAAGATGGAGCTTCAAATTCAGTAATAACAACATTAAAGTATTCTCTTACTAAGTCTTGACCTTTAATATCCTCTTCGAATATTGCTAAAGCAGTGCGTCTCATCTCTCTTAATGCAACAATTGCTGCTGCACTTGAACAAGCATTATCGATTAGTTCTCTCAAACCTCTAATATTAACTGATAGAATATTAGGGTCACCTGAGACAATTGCATATGTTAGATATCTTAAAAACCAATCTAAATCTCTCAAAGATTTTCTCATTCTTGTAGTGCCATAACGCAAGACATTAATTGGCTTAAAACCCGGAGGTGTCGCACCTCCTGCATTAAATAATGAGCGAAAACTTTGTCCAAAATCACCTTGAATATTGCCAGATAGCTCATTAATTTTATCTTTAGAACTTTGGTCTCCGGCAATAATCACTGCTGCTTGTGGTCTCTCTAAATAAGATATCGCAGAACCTCCTACAAATATTTTATCTGCTGCTCGCGCGACAAGAATATTTGCATTTTTAGTTAAAATATCTGCAACCTCTAACCTTTTTTGACCAGAATTTAAGAAAGAGACTAATTGATTTAATTCGCCAAGCTGTAAAAACCGGTCTTGCTGCTCTGCTTGAGTAATGGTCAAAATTGAGGCAGTCCGATAGAGCTGAGGGCGTGCTAATGGGCTTCCACCACTTGCTTTTATACTCATTATTTTATTCATCTCCTTAACTTATTTTACTGACAGACTAATACAGATAACATTTTATTCTTTTATGCCTGGAAAACTACTATGTAAACACATTTTTTCTAGAGTATTGGGTACTAATATTTATAGTACAGATAGTCTCTCAACTAACTTCTATAAATACAAATTTTGTAATAATTCTATTAACATTTATGAAATAATTAAAAAGCAGTAGGGGCTTTTGTATTGACCTAAGACTAATAAAGTATTGATATTAAATAGAGTATACTGAATAAATTGTATAGATCATAAAATCAAAAATTGATTCTACGTAAGCTAGTTAATGAAGTAAATTATTAGATATCAAATAATTATAAAGTTATTATTCTGATTAATTTTTGCAGACTAGTTCTCTATCTTCTTAAAAATAAACAATCTTAATAAGCATTTGGTATGAGTTTAGAACCACAAAATAATCTTTTAGCTAATATAAATAAGAATCCAGAAGACTTACCTGAAAATGATGTACCAATGTCTATTACAGAGCATCTAGAAGAATTAAGACAAAGAACTTTATTTGTCTTTATTTTTTTCTTGTTGGCTTCAACACTTAGCTTTACACAAATTAAAATAATTGTTGAAATATTTCAAGCTCCCGCTATAGGTATTAAATTTTTACAATTAGCGCCAGGAGAATATTTTTTTTCATCTATTAAAATTACAATTTACTGCGGCATCGTCACAACAACTCCTTTTGGATTATATCAAGTAATATTATATATATTACCAGGTCTTACTATGAAAGAGAGAAAGATTATTTTACCTATTTTAATTGGTTCAATAGTTTTATTTATAGTAGGAGGAATCTTTGCTTATTTCATTTTAGCTCCAGCTGCCTTAAGCTTTTTAATTAGCTATGGAGCAGATATAGTAGAACCTTTATGGTCTTTTGAACAATATTTTGACTTTATTTTGCTTCTTTTATTTAGTACGGGATTAGCATTTGAAATTCCGATTATACAGCTACTACTAGGTATATCTGGAATAGTTTCTGCAAATCAAATGTTGCGAGCATGGAGATATGTTATTATTATATCAACAATTGTAGGGGCCATCTTAACACCTTCTACCGATCCAGTAACACAAATCATTATGTCTTCAGCTGTTTTAGCTCTCTATTTCAGCGGAGTTATCATACTATTTCTCTTGAGAAAATAGCTTCAAAAGCTTAAATTAAATCAAGAAATTGAATTAGCAATTATTGTAATTTACATCAGCGTAAAAAGTAATTTATTACAAGTTTTCTTTATATACATACTTATTCATTATATAGTTATAACAGTAAGTCTAATTAATAGTTTTTTACACTTAACTAAAGTAATAACTCTTAATTCCTTTGGCAGAAAGATCTGTCTTAATATTTTATCCCCCCAAAAAACAGAAAAATGAAGCTAAATAGTCTAATTAACTTAAGTCAAAAGTCTATATATTCTTGTACGCTTTTATTAACTATTTTAAATATTATTTGCGTAGCACCTAATTCTAGCAATGCATTTCCTATCTATGCTCAGCAAGCTTATGAAAGTCCTAGAGAAGCGACTGGTAGAATAGTTTGTGCAAATTGTCATTTAGCTCAAAAGCCTGTAGAAATTGAAGCTCCTCAGGCAGTGCTTCCCAATACTGTATTCGAAACTGTGGTAAAAATACCCTATGAAAATACTGCTAAACAAATTTTAGGCAATGGAAGTAAAGGTGGGCTAAATGTAGGAGCAGTTGTTATATTACCGGAAGGATTTAAACTCGCTCCTGCTAATAGATTATCTCCTGAATTAAAAGAAAAAACAAAAAACTTATACATTCAGCCATACAGTACTAAACAAAATAATATTTTAGTAATTGGCCCTATTCCTGGTGACAAGAATAAAGAGATAGTATTTCCAATATTATCTCCAGATCCTGCTAAAGATAAGCAAGCTCATTTTTTCAAATATCCAATATATGTTGGAGGCAACAGAGGAAGAGGCCAAATTTACCCAACAGGCGATAAAAGTAATAATAATCTTATCTCTGCGTCAGCTAGCGGTAAGATCAGTAAAATTGAAGCTCTTGATAAAGGCGGCTTTGTAGTTCATATAGCTAGTACTAAAGATTCTGAAGTGAATCAAAATATTCCAGCAGGTGTAGAATTGAAGATTAAAGAAGGTGATACTGTCCAATTAGATCAAGCTATTAGTAAAGATCCTAATGTAGGTGGTTTTGGTCAAAATGAAACAGAAATTGTTCTACAAAGTCCAAATAGAATTAAAGGCATGATTGCTTTCTTTTTCGTAAGTGTATTAGCACAAATTTTCTTTGTTTTAAAGAAAAAACAATTTGAAAAAGTTCAAGCAGCAGAAATGAACTTTTAGTTTAAACAAATACTGGCACTTACTATAAGTAAATTATAAAAAATTTTACTAATGGCTTGTACCAGTTTTTATATTATGTAGTAACTATGTTTGAAGAATTGATCAGATTTTTAACAGCATCTATAATTTGATGAGGTTGAATAACTGTCGCTTGCTCTAAACTACCATTATATGGTGTTGGTATATCTTGCGAAGATAATCTCACTACCGGAGCATCTAATTCATCAAAAAGATGTTCATTAATTTGTGCAATTAGCTCTGCTCCTATTCCAGCTGTCTTCATACATTCTTCTACAATCAAAACTCGATGAGTTTTTTTTACAGATATAGAAATTGACTCTATATCTAATGGTTTTAGAGAAATAAGATCTAAAACTTCTGGGTTATAACCATCATTTAACAATACTGGTAATGCCTGAATAACATGATGTCTCATTCTAGAATATGTCAATATAGTGATATCTTCACCTTTACGAACTATTTCCGCTTTATCTAAAGGTATTAAATATTCTTCTTGAGGAATTTCTTCTTGCAAATTATATAAGAGAACATGCTCAAAAAATACAACTGGATTATTATCTCGAATCGCGGACTTTAATAATCCTTTGGCATTATAAGGCGTCGAGCACGCGACAATCTTTAATCCAGGAATAGCTTGAAAATAAGCTTCCAATCTTTGGGAATGCTCTGCACCTAATTGTCTACCAACTCCTCCAGGTCCTCTAATGACTAAGGGTAATGTAAAATTACCTCCAGAAGTGTAGCGTAGCATTCCTGCATTATTAGAAATCTGATTAAATGCTAATAATAAGAAACTCATGTTCATACCTTCAACAATTGGTCTGAGCCCTGTTATAGCTGCACCAATTGCCATACCAGTGAAACTATTTTCTGCTATTGGTGTATCAAGCACTCTCAAATCTCCATATTTGCTATGTAAATCTTTTGTTACTTTATAAGAACCACCGTAATGACCAACATCTTCACCTATTACACAAACAGTCAGATCTCTCTCCATCTCTTCGTCTGTTGCCGCTCTTAAAGCGTCAAACATAAAAACTTTACTCATTTTAATATTTAGTTTTATAATTTCACAAATACCTGAATTTAATTCTCTGCAAAAAGATAACGTTTAAGTTCTGAAATATTAGGTTCTGGACTAGATATGGCAAATTCAACTGATTTTTCCAAGTCTATCTTTACTACACTTTGGATATCATTTAACTCGTTTAAATCAGCTATTTTATTATCCAAAATATATTTTTTAAGTTTTTTAATAGGGTCTCTTGCAACCCAGGCTTCTTTTTCTTGTCTTGATCGTAATTCATCAGGATCGGCAAGAGAATGGCCCCTAAATCGATATGTTAGCGCTTCTATTAATGTTGGACCTTGACCTTGTCTTGCTCGTTTCACTGCTTGTTGCGCGACTTGTCGAACAGCTAATACATCCATTCCATCAACTTCAACTCCAGGCAAACCAAATGCTTCTGCTTTCTTATGTATCTCTGGTATTGATGATGAACGATGATGTGCCATCCCTATGGCCCACTGATTATTTTCAACAACAAATATGATAGGTAGCTTCCACAGAACTGCCATATTTAAACATTCAAAAAATTGACCATTATTAGTTGTACCATCACCAAAAAAGCAAGCTGTTACTCTTAATTCTTCTGGTTCCCTTAATACTTGTTGCCTATATATACTTTGAAATGCAGCCCCTGTTGCTACTGGTATTCCTTCAGCAATGAATGCGAATCCACCTAAGAAATTGTGAGGGGCAGAAAAAATATGCATCGACCCACCTCTTCCTCTACTACAACCAGTTTCTTTCCCAAAGAGTTCAGCCATTACATTGTGAGAAGGCACTCCTTTACTTAAGGCATGAACATGATCTCGATAAGTGCTACAGACATAATCTGTTGAATTTAATAATTTGATCACACCTGTCGACACTGCTTCTTGACCATTATAGAGGTGAACAAAACCGAACATTTTACCTTTATAATACATCTGAGCGCACATATCTTCGAAATTTCTACCTAATAACATATCCTCATATAAAACTAGTAGCTTGTTTTTATTAAGATTTATTTGATTATAATTAGTCAGCGGCAATTCAACTTTCTTAGGATAACTCATGATTTATAAAGCAACCTCTCATCTAATTATATTATATATAAGAATTTTCAAGTCGATGTCTTGAATAAGAAACAAGCAAATTATTGCATGCTTTTTACTAAGAACTTTTGTAATTCTTTGAAACTAGTTTAGTATATCAAATTAATTTTGCTTATACTACAGATGTTTAAAAGTCAAATAAAAAATATCAAGTATTAGCGCAATAATTAAAATAAATATAAGTAAATCAGATTCTCTCAAAAAAATGACTATTATTAATAGTTAATCACTTAATATTTCTATATATTCTTAAATAAATGGCTACATCATCTTTATTTCATCCTATCGAAAAAGAATTATACAGTCTTGAGCGTAATCTTAAGTCAGTAGCAGGAACACGTCATCCTATTTTATATGCAGCCGCAAAACATTTATTTGAAGCCGGGGGCAAACGTTTGAGACCTTCCCTTGTACTGCTAGTAGCTAAATCAACATCTAAAGAACAAGAAATTCATACTGGTCAAAGAAGACTAGCCGAAATTACTGAGATTATACATACTGCAAGCTTAGTACACGACGATATTATCGATGAGTGCACAACACGAAGGGGTGGGGAAACTGTTCATAGCTTATTTAATACTAAAATTGCTGTATTAGCTGGAGATTTTCTTTTTGCACAATCTTCTTGGTATTTAGCTAATATCGGAAACTTAGAAGTAGTGAAAGGAATGTCCAAGGTAATTACAGACTTCGCTGAAGGGGAAATAAGACAAGGGCTGGTTCATTTTGACCCAAGTATTTCAGTAGATAATTATATTGAGAAATCATTTTATAAAACGGCTTCTTTAATGGCTGCAAGCTGTAGAGGGGCAGCTATGCTAAATGGCTTAAGTTCTCAAATGCATAATGAGCTATATTTATATGGTAAACATATGGGCTTAGCATTTCAAATTGTGGACGATGTATTAGATATAACAGGATCTACTCAAAGTCTAGGTAAGCCATCTGGGGCAGATCTTATGAACGGAAACTTAACTGCTCCTACACTTTTTGCATTGACACAAGAAGATGAATTAAACACATTAATACAAAGGGAATTTTGTGATGAAAAAGATCTCGCCTTGGCCTTATTTTTAATTAAAAAGAGCGGCGGAATTACTAAAGCAAAGGATTTAGCAAAAGAACAGGTGCAGACAGCACTTTACTGCCTACAGCTTTTACCAAAATCTACACCTGTATCTAGCTTAATTGAGTTAACGCACTTTATAATCACAAGATTGTCTTAGAATACTTGCTAGAACTAAAAATGTTTTAACTAATTTTTTACTGTTGCTAAAACAGCTTGAAAAGTCTTAATATCATTGCTAGCTAACTGCGCTAGCATTTTACGATTTAATGCAATGTTATCCTTTTTTAATGCAGTAATAAAGGTACTATAGTTCATACCTTGACTATGTGCTGCCGCATTAATCCTAGTTATCCAGAGGCGGCGAAAATCTCTCTTTTTTCTTTTTCGACCAACATAAGAGTATCTTAGAGCTTTGAGAACCTGCTGCTTTGCCGTTCTAAATAAAGAATTATGCGCTCCTTTGAATCCTTTAGCAAGCTTAAATACTTTAGCTCTTCTTTTTTTTGCTACATTACCTCTTTTGACTCTGCTCATAAAATATTACTTAAAATTAAATTACCTACGGTTATTATATCTAAATACTTTTTAATTATAAATAAGGTAGATTAATAGAGATATTTTTTTTATCTCTAGAATCAACCTGGCAGATAGAAGAAAGATGTCTTCTCTGCTTTGAAGACTTCTTCTGAAGTAAATGACTTTTTGAGGCTTTATGTCGAAGAAATTTTCCTAATGAAGAAACTTTGAATCTTTTTGCAATTGCTTTTGATGTTTTTAGCTTAGGCATATTATAAACTTGTAATTATTAGCAAAAGTATGAAAAGTCTAAAAATATTAAACTTCTCAATACTTCAGATAATCTTAACACAAATTAAATTACTTACTTCAGGAATTTGCTGAAACAATTTATATATAGTGAAAAAAATTAATCAGCAGTAGCTAGTACTGATTTTGATTTAAATTTTTGTACAGTATTTACAATTATCATTGTGATTATTTTTATAATACTGGAATTCAACTCTTCAAACATTTTCATATTTAAAGTAAATGAGATATTAGCTTCTGAAACAATATTTTGAACCTGATCAGAGGACAAAGGAATTGTGTCTAAAGCAGATCGATAAGTACTTTTAAAGATTTTATCATCTTCTATTTCATGAAAATCATAAAATTTGGTACCTCTCTCATCAGAGAGATTCATTGCTCCTCTAGCTATTTTTTTTAATATTTGACCACCAGATAGGTCTCCAAGATAACGCGTATAAGCATGTGCAACTAGTAGTTCTGGTTGTTTATCACCAATACTATGAATTCTATCAACATATACTTTAGTTGCAGAAGATGGCTCAATAATATTTAACCAATCGGATCCATAATAATAATTTAAATCTTCTGCCAAACTAGTTTTTCTATTTAATTCTGTGAAATATATTGGTTGGATAGCTGGGTGATCTTTATTCACTAGCATCTCTTCCTCTATAGCACAATATACAAAATATAAGTTAGCAACTAATTTACGATATGACTTTTTATCTACAACTCCACCTAAAAAAGACTTCACAAAACTAACATTTTCTGCCATGCTATGTGACTTTGTTGTTCCTTCTCTTAGTTCATTAGCTAAGCTACTAACCATAATATTAATTTTCCATTTTATAAAGATAACTAAGCTATGTTAATAGTATGTTATCTAAGTGTTTATTTTTCAGAAATTATGCAGCCGCAAAATAATTTTTAGATTTTATAGGATCTGGATTCATTGTTTTATCACCAGGTTTCCAATTTGCTGGGCAAACTTCATCTGGATGGGCTTGAACATACTGAATTGCTTGCAAAACTCTTAAAGTTTCTTCCACACTTCTTCCAAACTCAAGATTATTAATAGTAGAATATTGAATTAGACCTTGAGGATCTATAATAAATAATCCCCTTAGGGCTACACCCCCATTATTTAAGACATTATAAGCAATGCTAATTTCTTTTTTTAGATCTGATACTAAAGGATACTGAAGATCTCCTAATCCACCAGATTCTCGATCTGTTTGCAACCAAGCTAAGTGAGAATATTCACTATCTACAGAAACACCTAAAACTTCTGTATTAAGTTCGGAAAAAGCAGAATACTTATCACTAAAAGCCGTTATTTCTGTGGGGCAAACAAAAGTAAAGTCTAAAGGATAAAAAAACAAGATGACATACTTATTTTTAAAGTCGGATAATTTTATTGTTTTAAATTCTTGATCGTAAACAGCTGTAGCTGAAAAGTCAGGCGCGATCTGGCCTACTTGAAGACAATTTTGTCCTGAAATCATTAATTTTGTCCAGAAGAATTAATATAATTTTGTTATTTAATAAATTATTATATAACAAAATTTAGTATATATGAAAATGCTGATAGTCTCTTTTAAATTATTAAATCCATAGATTATATAATAATACTATTCTTATAGCGGGGAATGGATTTGAACCATTGACCTTCGGGTTATGAGCCCGACGAGCTACCAGACTGCTCTACCCCGCGGATATATAGAATAATAATAGTCCATTCATAGATATAAAAGCAAATATAAATTCTATTTTAAAAATAAAAAAATAAAATAGCAGGAGCAGTAGTCATTAGACTTAGACTTAGACAAAATAAAGTATTTTTAATTTTATTTAATAAAGGAAAAACTTCATATAAACCTATAAATCGATCTTTCACTAATATTTCTGACGGCTTTACCCAAATTTGGCCATCATACCACCCAGACTCTTCATAAAATACAGTAGCGCTCATTAATCTCTTTACAACATAAGACCATCCTAGATAAAGTCTAATTAAAATAAAACATGTTATTAAACTAGAAGTTATAAATTCTGAAAAGACAAATTTCAAGGGCAGTTTAGCAATTGGAAAAATTGAAAGTAATACAGGACTTACTATTAAACAACTTACAATAAGAGTAATAGTAATTTTCTGATTATATGAATGACTACTCAAAGTTGGCCAGCAAAAGAACCAAGAATTTTTTAAAGAATTATATTCATTGACTGGTTGTTGCTCAAGGGGGACAGGGCATTGATTATTATATAAATTCATTGAAGTTAAAATTTATTATTCCACAAATTTATTTATCAAGTTTAAACAAAAATTAAGTTAGGTTATCACAATAACGGTAGTAAACAATAAGAATAAAGCCAAAAAAAGCCAGGTGACTTTATTTAAAGTATTTTCAGTGCTACGAGTATTGCTAAAGAACTGATTTTGAGAGCCAATAGTACCTAAGCCTTCAGATTTAGGATTATGTATAAGTATACTAAAGATCAATATTATTGTTGATATATACCAGAGAAATTTTAAAATTTGTTCCATTTTTAAGCAGTTAATAAAATAGCATGAAGACAATCAGTTTAGAAATTTTGATTGTCTTATTAAAGTGAATAATATTTACTCACCTTGTACTTTTAAAAGCAAAAATCCTACTGCTAGTCCCACTAAGACTAAAACAGAACTTAAAATAGCACTTTCTATAATCTCTTTGCCCATTTTTAGTTTTCCTTATTATTTTTGAAATTTTATATACAATATTGCATTAGTATTTAGAATCCGTTTCTGCCCCAGACTACCATAGCAATAGAAAACGTAAACATTGCCATCAAAGCCGCCCAACCCAAACTTAAAATATCCATAATCTATAATATCCCAAAAAATAAGATCTCTTTTACTTAAAATATAATATTCTTAATATTAAGAATATCATTATATAATAAGCTAATTATAACAGAGTAATACTTAATTCGTATTTTTAATGCATTTAGAAAAGATTAGATTTAGAATAAAAAATAAATGTATATTTAGTCTTTGAATCTATATCTAATGACATACACCTCTAGTAAAATAATTAAAGATAAATATACAAAGCATTTTATAATCTTTAGATATTTTTTAATACGAATCATTATATAAATTAGTATACAAATAAATAATATGTGTAGCATTAATCTGCTTCGCATTCTAAAAAAGGAATTTATTGCTTCAATTATGCAAACAACAATACAGAAAGAACAAGTATCTAACAAGGAAACTTTATTAACACCTAGATTCTATACTACAGACTTTGAAGAAATGGCTAGTATGAATATTTCTGAAAATGAGCAAGATTTTTTTGCGATTTTGGAAGAATTTAGAGCAGACTATAATAGTCAGCACTTCATTAGAGACGAAGAGTTTAATCAGTCTTGGGCAAATTTAGAGGATAAAACTAAATCCTTATTTATTGAATTTCTAGAAAGATCTTGTACAGCAGAATTTTCAGGTTTTCTGCTATATAAAGAATTATCTCGCAAATTAAAAGATAGTAATCCAATTATTGCTGAATGCTTTTTATTGATGTCAAGAGATGAAGCTCGTCACGCTGGATTTTTAAATAAGGCTATTGGGGATTTTAATTTATCATTAGACTTAGGGTTTTTAACAAAGAGTCGAAAATACACTTTCTTTTCACCGAAATTTATTTTTTACGCTACATATCTATCAGAAAAAATAGGTTACTGGCGGTATATCACTATTTATCGCCATATGGAACAGTATCCAGAACATCGTATTTATCCTATTTTTAAGTTTTTTGAGAACTGGTGTCAAGACGAAAATCGTCATGGGGATTTTTTTGCAGCATTATTAAAATCTCAGCCACACTTTCTAAATGACTGGAAAGCAAAAATGTGGTGTAGATTTTTTTTACTTAGTGTATTTGCAACAATGTACTTAAATGACTTTCAAAGAGTCGATTTTTATAATGCTATTGGTCTAGACTCTAGACAATATGATATGCAAGTAATCCGAAAAACTAACGAAAGCGCTGCCAGGGTTTTTCCAGTTGCGTTAGATGTAGATAATCCAAAATTTTTCAAGTATTTAGATAGTTGTGCTTGTAATAACAGAGCTTTGATTGATATTGATAAGCAAAATTTTCTACCATTTGTAAAAACTTTTATAAAAGGGCCTCTATACATGTCCCTTATGTTGAATTTAATCAAAATATACCTGATTAAACCAATCGATTCACAAGCTGTATGGAATACAGTAAGATAATTAATCAATAAAATACATAGAATTGTATAAAATAATTGCTTATGTCTTATTAAAAGGAAAAACACCCATATTATATAATAGATATATGCTGGGTGTTTTTATATTTAGGAGCTTATTTTTTCTTTTGCCTCATACATAACTTCTAAAGTGATTAAGTTTCTTGAACAATCTCGAGCAAATTTCTCAGTATTTCGTTTTACTTTACCTCTAACAAAACCTGGTATTTTACTTAGTTCTTTTTGGGCTTCCGCTGACCAATTAAGACTTGCATCAGCTGAAATACCGACACTTAGTGCTTCTGTTGTATCATGTCCGCCAAATATTTCTAATAGGTGATCTTCCATTCCTAGAGTAAATGAGTTATAAACTAAATCAGCTATTTGATTTGTCCCTTCATATCCAAGAAATGGGCGATAGCTTAATGGAAAATTTTGGATATGAACAGGAGAAGAAATAACTCCGCAAGGAATATTTAGTCGCTTACCAATATGCCGCTCCATTTGTGTTCCAAAAATTGCAGCCGGCTCTGTCTTAGCAATTAAATCTCCAATAAGACCATGATCATCGGAAATAATCACTTCATCACAAAACCCTTTGACTTGTTCCCTAAACCATTCTTCATCATATTTGCAATAAGTTCCGCACCAAGCAACGTGTATACCCATTTCTTGATGCAAGATTCTAGTCATTGCAGCTGCGTGAGTTGAATCTCCAAAAACAATTGCTTTTTTTCCTGTCAAATTTTGACAATCAATAGATCTAGAAAACCACGCTGATTGCGAAATAAATCTAGTTTGTTCATCTATATATTTCTCATAATTAACGTTTGCTCCAAGAGTATTAACAAGCTTCTCAATAGATCTAATAGAAGTAGCAGTTTGAACAATACCCATTGGAGTAATATCAATATACGGCATATTGAATTTTCTCTTGAGATATAAAGCTGTCATTAGACCTGTTTCTCGATAAGGAACAAAGTTAAACCAAGCAGATGGTAATTTTTTGAGATCATGGACAGAAGCATTTTCAGGTATCACCTGATTTATCTGTATATCTAAGTCTTGGAACAATCTTTTTAGTTCTGAGATATCATGCTGATTATGAAATCCCAAACTAACGGCACCAATAATGTTAACTGACGGCTTTATAGTTTTTTGAGTTAAGATGTTGCTGGATTTTGATTTCTCCATGTAAAAAGTAACAATTTGCTCAAGAGTTCTATCACTAGCTTGAAGCTCATTAACTCTATAATGATTAACATCTGCTAATAAAACGTCTGCTTCTGTTTCTATTGAGGCTCGACTAACAAAATTTTGCAAGTCTTCTTGTAGAATACTGGAAGTACAAGTTGGAGTTAATATAACTAAATCGGGTTTTTCTTCTCTATCTTTTCTTGTTATGTTTTCTACTACTTTTTCTTGAGAACCCCTAGCTAATACATGCCTATCTACTACGCTAGCCGTAACAGGAGTAAAATCTCTATCTCTTTCAAGCATTGAACGCATTACGTTAAAGTAATCATCTCCAAGAGGTGCATGCATAATTGCATGCACGTTTTTAAACGAACTAGCAACTCTTAAAGTTCCAATATGAGCTGGGCCTGCATACATCCAATAAGCTAATTTCATATTAAATTTCCGTCTGATTTATGTAAACATAGTAATACTTTTAGATTTAACTAACAAATAAAAACCACTCATATATTCTTACTCTGTAATGATTTTTAATATTTTCAGATACAGATCATCATCATTAATATTTAAGCTAAAAATCAAAACTAACATACAAATCTTAAAAGTAAAGATTTCTTGCAGTTATAGTTTTTCTTTAAGTAAACATGTAAAAATTGTACTATATATAAATGTACTATATATAAACTTTTTTTACTTAATATTGGTAATGCCAGATACAATTAACTTAAATATGCCTTCCCCAACGTTTGGCGGAAGCACTGGCGGTTGGTTAAGGGCCGCAGAAGTGGAAGAAAAGTATGCAATAACTTGGACCGGCAAAAATGAAAGTAAATTTGAAATGCCAACCGGCGGCACTGCAACAATGAGAGATGGGGAAAACTTGTTATATTTAGCCAAAAAAGAGCAATGTTTAGCTTTAGGTACTCAATTAAAAGGAAAATTCAAAATTTCTGATTATAAGATTTATAGAGTTTTTCCAAATGGAGAAGTACAATATTTACATCCTAAAGATGGAGTATTTCCAGAAAAAGTTAACGCAGGTAGAGCTAGTGTCAATAGTGTTGACCATTCTATTGGAAAAAACGTTAATCCTATAAATGTTAAATTTACTAATAAAGCAACATACGACTAAATAATATAAAACCTAGACATAAAATAACTTTTATATAGTCTAGGTTTTTGATAATATATATTATCAGTATGGAAGGGTGGCCGAGTGGTTGAAGGCGTCTGATTTGAAATCAGTTGAACTAATTACGGTTCCGTGGGTTCGAATCCCACCCTTTCCGTTATGTAAGAGATAATTTAATTATTCATTAAACAATTATACACTAATAGTGTTTAACTTTGATTTAATAAAATCTACAACCTCTGAAAGATTCGAAATTTTTTCTGCATCCTCATCAGGTATCTCAATTGCAAACTTTTCTTCAATTGCCATTACTAATTCTACTGTATCTAAAGAGTCAGCACCAAGGTCACTTGAAAAATTAGCTTCTCTAGTAACAATTGTTTTTTCAATTCCAAGTTGTTCTGCTACAATGTCTTGAACTTTTTCAAAAATTTCATTATCTTGCATGATATATTACTTCCTAAAGTTTGTGTAAAAATTTTCATTCCCCCTTACTTCTAACCTTATATAAGTTAGTAGACTGGGCTCAAAATTCAAATATTTATATGTATATGATATACTATTATTCTGGATAAATGCGAAGTTTACGATAGGGCTCTTCTCCAAAGCTACGAGCTCTTAACTGATAATTATCAACTAGATTATGCTGCATTTTTCGGATATAAGCTGATCGAGGCGTTAACTGAACTATTGAATTTTCACTTAAAATAATAGTTTCTATTGCTAGTTTAGCTTCTTGAAGAGCTTGAATCTCATAAAACTTTTTACTTGTACAAAGTTCTACCCAATTAAGATCAGAAGAAGTATTGATATTTAATATCTTTCTTAACGCACGGGTAATTTGTGGCACAGTACTATTTTGAATCGTATAAATAATAAGTTGTTTTGATTTTGCAATTTGTCTTAGTTTTGCATTTTGTTTGACTTGACTACGTAAAGCTAAAATAGCATCTGATTTTTCAATCTCTTTTGTTAGAATAATTGGCAAATCTAAAGAAGAGATAACAGATGCAATATGCTGCCAACTTAAAGAATAAGCATATAAATATTGAATCGATGCTTCTACTGGAAAAGACTGATTATTAATATTTATAGGAGTCTTAATAGTAGTTGATAATAAAGATGTATCACGATTTTCTAAATTATTCAAATCAGAAGTTTTATTTTTTACTTCTTTTTGATGTAAAAAATGAGTTTTATGATTCGAGCTACTCATTTTTTGAGGCTTTAAAAAATTTGTAGATAGCACTTCTATGGAGTGTGAGGGATAACACTTAATCAAAATACGGCCATTATCTTGAATTTGTCGCTTTTGGACAAAAGGCTGATGACCTTGTAAAATTTGATCTATGGTTTGTTCAACTTTATCATGGACTATCCAAACTTTTCTATCATGTATTTCAATTGCAATTTGAAATGCAGGTGCAGCTTTTCTTTCTAATATACTTTTTTGGGTACCTCTTCTTTTAGCTTCATCATCGCCTAAAGTAACATACTGAATACCCCCAATGAGATCTGCCAATGTAGGATTTTTAATAAGGCTTTCTAAATGATTTCCATGCGCAGTGCCTACTAGTTGAACTCCTCTTTCTGCGATAGTTCGAGCTGCTAAAGCCTCTAACTCTGTGCCAATCTCATCAATAATAATAACCTCAGGCATATGATTTTCTACCGCTTCTATCATGACTTGATGCTGTAAATCGGGTTGGGCTACTTGCATTCTTCGAGCTCGACCTATAGCTGGGTGCGGAATATCGCCGTCACCTGCTATTTCGTTAGACGTATCTATGATCACAACTCTTTTTTCCATTTCATCTGCCAAAACTCTTGCTATTTCTCTAACTGCTGTTGTTTTACCTACACCCGGTTTTCCTAATAATAAAATTGAATCACCTTGTTCTAATAAATCTCTGATAATACTAATGGTGCCAAACACCGCTCGGCCAACACGACACGTCAACCCTATAATGCTACCTTCCCTATTACGCATTGAACTAATACGATGTAAAGTTTTTTCAATGCCTGCTCTGTTATCGCCACTAAAATTTCCAACCTTCTTTACACAATAATCTAAATCCTGCCAACTGATAGATCTTTGAGATAAGTATTCTGGGTTTCCTGGAAATCTAGCTTCTGGGCGACGACCTAAGTCCATAACAACTTCTATTAAATTTTTCCTGTTAGAATGCTGTTTCAAAGGTTCTCGAACAAAGTTAGGTAAAATTTCTAGTAATTTTTCTAAGTCGTCAGCAATAAGCATGATCCAATATATAATAGTTAATTAATCAAGTAAATGATCTAGTATTTTAAAAAGAATACTAAATAATAATATTATGTTTTATATTTATTTTACACAAAAAGATATCTTATTATTAAGATTATATTGGATATTGGATATTAAATAATAAATAGATTGGTCAAAATACATAGTCATGTTAATATGCTTATTGGACAAAAAGTTCAGATTAAGTATAGTAAAAACAAAATAGCTAATGATATAGCTATTAGAGTTGGTGATATAGGAGTTATTAGAGGAATAAAATTTATAAATAATCAATGTGTCACAATTATTGTAGAATTCGAGAATCATACAAGACTATGGATGTTCCGTGAAGAGCTAATCTGTCTCAATAAATAAATTATTAAAAATAAATACAAAATTTTTATCAATTGTTCAAGCAATTCATTTCATAGGAGTATTTTTAATTGTGCAAATTACTATTAAAGATTTACAAGATTTACTTTCTTCCGTACAAAGAAAAAGAATACAGACACTAAAGCTAAAACAGAATAAATTTGAAATTATATTAAACAAGCCATCCAAAAAAGTTCCTCAAGAAGTTTTACCATTAAACAGTTCTTCTATATTTAAGTCAATTCAGCCTAATACCATCACCATTCCGCCTAAAAAAACTAGAAGTATAAATAGCAAAGCTGTCATAAATTATGCAACTATAGTTTCACCAATGGTAGGCACTTTTTATCAATCACCAGCTCCTGGTGAAAAAATTTTTGTGCAAGTAGGCGATAAAGTAAAATGCAACCAGACGGTCTGTATTATTGAGGCTATGAAATTAATGAATGAAATTGAAGCTGAAATTGAGGGAACAATTATTGAAATTTTAGTTAAAGATGGTGATATAGTAGATTGTGGTCAAGCTTTGATAAAAGTTGAAACTTAATGAAAATTCTTCCATTTTACATATTGTTAACAGAAATTATTTAGATAGAGAATTTAGCTTATAATGTAATTATGAAAACTTATTTCCTAAAGGCACAAAAATCTAAACAATAAAATTGTTAGATTTATCTGTCAATCATAGAAATAAGCGTTTTGATTCCTTGTCTCAAGAGAGGAGAATCTCAATGGCAATTAGCTCAAAAGAGCAAGAGACAAAGAAGGTAAAAATCTCGGTTGATAAAAATCCCGTAGATACTTCTTTTGAAAAATGGGCCAAACCTGGCCATTTTTCTCGTACACTAGCAAAAGGACCAAAAACTACTACTTGGATTTGGAATCTTCATGCTGATGCTCACGACTTCGATAGTCAAACCAGTTCTTTAGAAGAAGTTTCACGTAAAATATTTAGTGCTCACTTTGGCCAACTTGCAGTAATCTTTTTATGGTTAAGTGGCATGTACTTCCACGGAGCCCGCTTCTCTAACTATGTTGCTTGGTTAAGTAATCCAACTGGCATTAAACCAAGTGCACAAGTTGTTTGGCCTATAGTAGGTCAAGAAATTTTGAACGGAGATGTAGGTGGAGGTTTTCAAGGTGTACAAGTTACATCTGGATGGTTTCAATTATGGAGAGCTTCTGGAATTACCACTGAATTCCAGCTTTACTGTACTGCTATAGGTGGTTTAGTAATGGCTGCTTTAATGTTATTTGCTGGGTGGTTTCATTATCACAAGGCTGCTCCAAAACTAGAATGGTTTCAGAATGTTGAATCGATGATGAATCATCATTTAGCTGGCCTTTTAGGCTTAGGCTGCCTAGGATGGGCAGGACATCAAATTCACCTATCATTACCTATTAACAAACTACTAGATTCAGGCGTTTCTCCTCAAGAAATACCATTACCTCATGAGTTTTTAATCAACAGAGAGCTGATGGCACAACTGTATCCAAGTTTTAGTAAAGGACTGGTTCCTTTCTTTACTTTAAATTGGGCTGAATACTCTGATTTTCTAACTTTCAAAGGAGGCCTCAACCCTGTTACTGGAGGTTTATGGTTAAGTGATACTGCTCATCATCATTTAGCACTTGCAGTGCTATTTCTTGCTGCTGGTCATATGTATAGGACTAATTGGGGCATTGGACATAGCATGAAAGAAATTTTAGAAGCTCACAAAGGTCCTTTTACTGGAAACGGTCACGAAGGTCTATATGAAATTCTAACAACTTCCTGGCATGCTCAACTTGCTATTAACTTAGCAATGATGGGGTCGTTAAGCATAATTGTAGCGCATCACATGTATGCTATGCCCCCTTACCCTTATATTGCAACAGATTATCCTACTCAGTTGTCACTATTTACTCATCATATGTGGATTGGGGGATTTTGTGTCGTTGGAGCTGGAGCACACGCATCCATTTTCATGGTTAGAGATTATAATCCAGCTGAAAACTATAACAATTTATTAGATCGAGTTATTAGACATCGGGATGCAATTGTTTCTCATTTAAATTGGGTGTGCATATTTCTTGGATTTCATTCTTTTGGCCTATACATTCACAATGATACTATGAGAGCACTAGGAAGATCTCAAGATATGTTCTCAGATACAGCAATCCAATTACAACCAATCTTTGCTCAGTGGGTTCAAAGTATACACACTTTAGCACCTGGTAATACAGCCCCAAATGCTCTAGCTACAGCTAGCTATGCATTTGGAGGAGAGGTTGTTTCTGTAGGAAATAAAGTAGCAATGATGCCTATCTCTTTAGGAACTGCTGATTTTATGGTGCATCATATACATGCATTTACTATTCATGTAACTGTTCTTATCTTAGTTAAGGGATTTCTTTTCTCAAGAAATTCTCGCTTAATTCCTGACAAAGCAAATCTTGGATTTAGATTTCCATGCGATGGGCCTGGACGCGGTGGTACTTGCCAAGTATCCGGATGGGATCATGTTTTCCTAGGTTTATTCTGGATGTATAATTCTCTTTCTGTGGCAATCTTCCACTTTAGCTGGAAAATGCAGTCAGATGTTTGGGGAAGTGTATCTTCATCTGGCAATGTATCTCATATTACCGGTGGAAATTTTGCACAAAGTGCAATCACGATTAATGGCTGGCTAAGAGATTTCCTATGGGCTCAAGCTTCTCAAGTTATTCAATCATACGGATCTGCTTTATCTGCATATGGACTAATATTCTTAGCAGCACACTTTGTATGGGCATTTAGTCTAATGTTCTTATTCAGCGGTAGAGGTTATTGGCAAGAGCTAATTGAATCCATAGTTTGGGCGCATAATAAAATTAAGGTTGCTCCAGCAATTCAACCAAGAGCTTTAAGTATTACTCAAGGCCGAGCTGTTGGTGTTGCACACTATTTATTAGGTGGCATTGGTACAACGTGGGCATTCTTTTTAGCAAGAATTATTTCAGTAGGCTAATATTGAAAATAGGATAAAAAAAACAATTATGGCAACAAAATTTCCTAAATTTAGCCAAGCTTTATCACAAGATCCAACAACTCGAAGGATTTGGTATGGTATCGCTACGGCACATGACTTTGAAAGTCATGATGGCATGACAGAAGAAAATTTATATCAGAAGATTTTCGCTTCTCATTTTGGACATTTAGCAATTATCTTTTTATGGACCTCTGGAAATCTATTCCATGTAGCATGGCAAGGTAATTTTGAACAATGGGTGTTAAATCCCTTAAAAGTGAAGCCGATTGCTCACGCAATTTGGGATCCGCATTTTGGACAACCAGCTCTTAAAGCATTCAGTAAAGGCGGATCAGCTTATCCAGTTAATATTGCATATTCGGGTGTATATCATTGGTGGTATACAATTGGCATGAGAACTAATCAAGATCTGTATACAGGGGCTTTATTCTTATTAGTCTTATCTGCTGTTTTATTATTTGGTGGGTGGCTACATCTACAACCAAAATTTAAACCAGGGCTATCTTGGTTTAAAAATAATGAATCAAGATTAAATCATCATTTATCTGGATTGTTTGGTGTGAGTTCTTTAGCTTGGACAGGACACTTAGTACATGTTGCTATACCTGAATCTAGAGGTCAACACGTAGGATGGGATAATTTCACAACTGTTTTACCTCACCCAGCTGGATTGCAACCATTTTTTAGTGGAAATTGGAGTGTATATGCTCAAAATCCAGATACAGCTCAACAGCTATTTGGTACAAATGAAGGTGCAGGAACAGCTATTTTGACATTTCTAGGAGGATTTCATCCTCAAAGTCAATCTTTATGGCTGACTGATATGGCTCATCACCACTTAGCTATTGCAGTAGTCTTCATTGTAGCTGGACATATGTATAGAACAAACTGGGGTATTGGACATAATCTAAAAGATATTTTAGATGCTCATAGACCTCCTAGTGGCAGATTAGGGGCAGGACACAAGGGACTATTTGATACCATCACTAATTCATTACATATGCAATTAGGATTAGCACTAGCTGCTCTTGGCGTAATTACTTCTTTAGTAGCTCAACATATGTATGCTATGCCACCATATGCTTTTATGGCTAAAGATTTTACAACTCAAGCTTCTTTATACACTCATCACCAGTATATAGCAGGATTTTTAATGGTAGGTGCGTTTGCACACGGCGCTATATTTTTTGTTAGAGATTACGATCCAGAACAAAATCAAGGAAATGTTCTTGCTCGCATGCTGGAGCACAAAGAAGCTATTATTTCACATCTTAGCTGGGTTACTTTATTCTTAGGTTTCCACACATTAGGTCTTTATGTTCATAATGACACAATGATTGCTTTCGGGACTCCAGAGAAACAAATTTTAATTGAACCTGTATTTGCTCAATGGATTCAAGCTTCTTCAGGTAAAGCACTTTACGGATTCGATGTGCTACTATCTTCTTCGAGCAACATTGCTACACAAGCAGGGAGTAATATTTGGTTACCAGGTTGGCTAGAAGCTATTAACAGTGGTAAAAATTCTCTCTTCTTAACAATTGGTCCCGGTGATTTCTTAGTTCACCATGCAATTGCTTTAGGATTACATACTACTGCATTAATTCTTGTAAAAGGTGCGTTAGATGCTAGGGGATCTAAATTGATGCCAGATAAAAAAGATTTTGGCTATAGCTTTCCTTGTGATGGACCTGGACGCGGGGGTACATGTGATATATCTGCATGGGATGCATTTTACCTGGCAGTATTTTGGATGCTTAATACAATTGGTTGGGTAACCTTCTATTGGCATTGGAAGCACATAACTATTTGGCAAGGAAATGCAACTCAATTTAATGAATCATCAACATATCTAATGGGATGGTTTAGAGATTATTTATGGCTAAACTCTTCTCCATTGATTAATGGTTATAATCCCTACGGTATGAACAATTTATCTGTTTGGTCTTGGATGTTCCTGTTTGGGCATTTAGTCTGGGCAACAGGATTTATGTTCTTGATATCCTGGCGTGGTTATTGGCAAGAATTAATAGAGACATTAGCATGGGCACATGAACGAACACCTCTGGCTAACCTAATTCGATGGAAAGATAAACCAGTTGCTCTTTCAATTGTGCAAGCAAGACTAGTTGGTTTAGCACATTTTTCTGTAGGATATGTACTTACATATGCAGCCTTTGTACTAGCTTCAACTGCTGGAAAATTTGGTTAAGGTAAGGTAATTTCTAATTAATCAAAAAAGTCAGTCATAAAGTATTTTATGACTGACTTTTTTAGTTGAATTTCAAAGATTATTAGAGCTTAACCTCTATATCTACTCCAGATGGTAAATTCAGCTTCATTAATGCGTCTATTGTTTGAGAAGAAGGTTGATGGATATCAATAATTCTTCTATGAGACCTTATTTCAAAGTGTTCCCGAGAATCTTTATCTACATGAGGAGAACGTAGTACGCAGTATATTCTTCGCTTTGTTGGCAGAGGAATTGGCCCTACTGCTACAGCATTAGTTCTTTCTGCTGTATCTACAATTTTTTTACATGAAGTATTAAGTAAGCTAGAATTATAAGCTTTCAACTTAATCCTGATTTTAGGTTGCTGAATGACTGTCATATTAAGAAAATCTTTTTATTTAAGAATTTTAGAAACAACACCTGCACCTACAGTTCTACCACCTTCTCTAATTGCGAATCGCATGCCTTGCTCAATTGCAATTGCATTAATTAATTCAGCAGTCATTTTAATTCTGTCACCAGGCATAACCATTTCAGCATCTGTTCCATCATCAGCAGTAAACTGATTAATAGTTCCAGTTACATCAGTGGTTCTAACATAAAATTGAGGTCTATATCCAGGAAAAAATGGTGTATGTCTTCCACCTTCTTCTTTAGTTAGAATATATACTTCTGCCTCAAATTGTGTGTGAGGCGTAATTGTACCAGGCTTAGCTAGAACCATACCTCTTTCAATGTCTTTCTTTTGAACTCCTCTTAAAAGGATTCCAATATTATCTCCAGCCAATCCTTCTTCCAAAGTTTTTTGGAACATTTCTAGGCCTGTAATAGTTGTTGTCCGAGTTTCTCGTAGTCCTACAATTTCAATAGTGTCTCCCACTTTTATGATTCCTCTCTCAATTCTTCCAGTAGCAACAGTTCCTCTGCCTGTAATTGAAAAAACATCTTCTACAGCCATTAGAAAAGTTTTATCAACATCTCTTTCGGGTGTTGGAATATAAGTATCAACTGCTTCCATTAAAGAGAAAATTTTATCAACCCACTTATCCTCACCTTTTTGTATACCAGTATTTTTTGTAACTGCTTCTAAAGCTAATAATGCAGAGCCTGCTACGAATGGAATATCATCGCCAGGAAAATCATATTGACTTAAAAGCTCTCTTCCTTCAAGTTCTACAAGTTCTAATAACTCTTCATCATCTACTTGATCTTCTTTATTTAGAAAAACTACTAGTGTTGGAACACCAACTTGTTTTGCTAAAAGAATATGCTCTCGAGTTTGTGGCATAGGACCATCTGCTGCAGATACTACTAAAATAGCACCATCCATTTGTGCAGCACCCGTAATCATATTTTTCACATAATCTGCGTGACCTGGACAGTCAACATGAGCATAATGACGATTATCTGTTTCATATTCGACATGAGCAGTATTGATAGTAATACCTCGAGCTTTTTCTTCTGGGGCAGCATCAATTTCATCAAATTTCTTGGCGGCAGTAGAACCTAGCGTCGAAAGAGTTGCAGAAATTGCTGCTGTGAGAGTCGTTTTACCATGGTCAACATGTCCAATTGTTCCAATATTAACATGTGGTTTTTTACGTTCAAATTTAGAGCGAGCCATGTTTTTTAGTTTCCTTGTAGAAAAAATTGCTTTATAGTTACTTTTAACGATAAATCTTAGTAATTTAAAGATTTATTACTTAATATAAACTAAATCTTGGTTAGTTAATACCGATAATGAGCAAAAGCTTTATTAGCTTCTGCCATTCTGTGGGTTTCTTCTCTTTTTCTAATAGAATTGCCAGTTTCATTAGCAGCATCCATTATTTCGTTAGCCAATTTCATAGACATACTTTTTCCAGTTCTTTCTCTTGAAAATCGAGTAATCCATCTTAGGGCTAAATTAGTTCCTCTATATGCGCGAACTTCTATTGGAACTTGATATGTAGAACCACCAACTCGCCTAGCTTTCACTTCTACAAGAGGAGTAATATTACGAATAGCTTTTTCTAAAATATTTAAAGGGTCTGTTTCAGTTCTTTCTTTTACAATATCTAAAGCCTGATATATAATTCTTTGAGCTAAAGTTTTTTTTCCACTTTTTAAGATACGAACAGTAAGCATACTCACTAATCTACTTTTGTACAAAGGATCTGGCGATGCGAATCGCTTTTTAGCTGTATTACGACGAGACATAAAATTTGAAATTTGTTATTGTAATAATATTTCTACTAAAAGATATTTAAGATTTAGGTTTCTTGGTACCATATTTTGAACGACTTTTTCGACGATCTTTTACTCCCGCAGCATCTAAGGTACCACGTACAACATGATATCTAACACCAGGTAAATCTTTAATTCTACCTCCTCTAATTAGTACTACAGAATGTTCTTGAATATTATGACCTACACCAGGAATATAAGCTGTCACTTCAAATCCAGATGTTAATCTCACACGAGCTACTTTACGCAAAGCGGAATTGGGTTTCTTTGGAGTTGTAGTATACACTCTTGTACAGACACCTCTTCTTTGAGGACAACTTTTCAAAGCAGGAGACTTTGTCTTTTTATTTATTTTTCGTCTTTCAGATCGAACTAGTTGTTGAATTGTTGGCATAATTAATTATATTGTATATCTGCTAATAAAACGTTTTAACATTACTTATCATATATAAACTAATCTTTATTCATTTTATATTTACGCATAAATCTTTCTACTCTACCCTCAGTATCAATAATTCTTTGAGAACCAGTAAAAAATGGATGGTTACCTGACCAAATATCAACATGTAATTCAGGTTTTGTAGAACCAATTGTCATAATTAATTGACCGTCACAGTAAACTTTTGCATCAGGGTACCAGCTAGGATGTATATTATCTTTTGCCATTATTTTTGTAATCTTATAATAAAGTAATTTTAACGCTTAGAGAACTGTGGAGCTTTTCGAGCTTTCTTTAAGCCATATTTTTTTCTTTCTTTTACTCTTGGATCTCTGGTTAAATAACCTTCTGATTTAAGGGCACTTCTATTTTCTGGATTAATTGAACATAAAGCTCTAGCAACACCCAAGCGGATTGCATCTGCTTGGCCTGTCAGACCGCCTCCTCTAGCATTTACATGTATATCATACTGATTTAATAATCCTAAAACTTGTAGAGGTGCATATGAAACTCTTAAATAATTAGGACTAAATTGAAGATAAGATTCGCCAGGAATACCATTAATTACTAAATTTCCTGAACCGGGGACTAGTCTGACTTGAGCAACAGAACATTTACGGCGACCTGTTCCAGAATAGATTGCACGAGTTTTAATTAATTCTGTCGACATAATTTTCCTTGATAACTAAATAAATATACATTTTTACACCATATACTCTTTTGGTTTCTGTGCAGCATGAGGATGAAATGATCCTGAATAAACTTTTAGTTTTGTAAATAATTTTCGGCCTAATGGGCCTTTAGGTAACATTCCCTTTACTGATTTTTCAATAATTCGATTAGGTAATCTTGTTTGCAACTGTTCAAATGTTTCAACTTTTAATCCTCCTGGTTGGCCAGAATGTCTTCTATATAGTTTTTGAGTTGTTTTATTTCCACTAACAGATACTTCGGCTGAATTAATAACAATTACATAGTCTCCTGTATCTAAGTAAGGAGTATATGACGGTTTATTTTTACCTCTTAAAATATTAGAGATATGAGTAGACATGCGACCAAGTTTTTGATCTTTAGCGTCTATAATATACCAACTTGGGCTGGTAATTAGTGATGGTACTTGTGTTTTATTCATGAAAAGATTAGTACTTTTATTTAACAATAAGAAAATATGTAGATGGTGCACATATAAATTTTGTGTAATCAATTATTTTTGAATATTATATTCAAATTATGTTTGCAAAAAAATTTTTATGGTAGTTTTAAAAAAACTTCTTATTAATAATAAATTATAACGTTTTTGATAGTATAAAATAAATTAATCTGTTTTTTCTTTTGGCAAACTTATACCTAATGTTTTTTGTAGAGCATATATTACTTCTTCTGCTGATTTTTGGCCAAAATTTTTGATTTCTAAAAGTTCTTCTTGAGAATAATCTAGTAAATCTGCAATAGAATGAATTTGAGCTCTTTTCAAGCAATTATATGCTCTGACAGATAATTGTAACTCTTCTATTAAAACTTGACTAATCTTTTTATCTTCTTTATTACGATAAGTATCTACTGATTTAAAATCTAAATTTCTCAATGAGCAAAAAAGATTAGTTAAAACTGTTGCCCCTTGACTAATAGCTTCCTGGGGGGAAATACTACCATTAGTCCAAATTTGCAAAATTAATCTATCTTTAATACTGTTAGTACCTACACGTACTTCTTCTACTTTATAATTGACTTTATTCACAGGCATAAATATTGAATCTACTTGAAGAAAATCTAAGGATAGTTCATCTACTGCTTTTTCTGCTAAACGATATCCGCAACTTTTTTCAATTTTGAATTCCATTTCAAATATTGTATTATTGCAAATAGTTGCAATATATTGTCTTGGATCTACTACTTCAATATCAGAAGATAATTCAAACAAACCAGCTGTGACTATGGCTGGTCCTTGTATTTTGATTCTACCAATTTGAGACTCTTTATTATTGCTTTTAAATACCACCTCTTTCAAGTTCAGTAATATTTCTAAGACATCTTCTCGAACTCCTGGAATTGTAGAAAATTCATGATTAACTCCAGCTATGCGAACAGCAACTATAGCAGTACCCTCTAAATCTGACAATATCGATCTTCTTAGAGCATTGCCAAGAGTAATTCCTTGGCCTTGATTTAAGGAATCTATTATAAAGCTACCATACTGTCCGCGAGCCCCATCTGTTCTTGACTCTACACATTCAATTTGAAATTGAGCCACCTAAGAAAGCTCCTTTAAAAATAATCATTGATTAGTAATTTTATCTATAATAAAAAAATCTATACACGGCGTTTCTTAGGAGGACGACATCCATTATGAGGCACAGGGGTAATATCTTTTATTAAAGTAATTTCCAATCCTGCTGCCTGCAAAGCTCTAATTGCTGTTTCACGACCTGCTCCAGGTCCATTGACTAAAACCTCTGTTTGCCGCATACCTTGGTCCATTGCTTGTTTCGCAGCTTTTTCAGCTGCAGTTTGGGCTGCAAATGGGGTTCCTTTTTTTGCTCCCTTAAATCCACTAGCACCAGAAGATGACCAAGATAATGTCTCACCTTTCAAATTAGTAATTGTAACAATTGTATTATTAAACGTAGATTTTATGTGCGTAATACCATTAACTGCATTACGCTTATTTTTTCTTGCTCCAGATTTTTTAATTTGTCTTGCCATTTTATTTAGCTTATATAGTTAATTAAGAAATTATTTTCTTGGGGCTTTTTTCTTACCTGCTACTGTCTTTTTACCACCTCTTCGTGTTCTTGCATTTGTTCTAGTTCTTTGACCTCTTAAAGGTAAACCTACACGATGTCTTCGACCTCGATAAGTGCTAATTTCCATTAACCTTTTAATACTCATAGACTCGAAACGTTTAAGATCTCCTTCAATCTGATAGTTAGATTCAAGGATTTCTCTTATACTAACAATTTGTTGGTCATTCAAATTTTGACATCTTATGTCTGCATCAATGTTAGTTTTTTTCAATATTTCTTTTGATCGAGACAAACCAATTCCATAAATATAAGTCAATGCTATCTCTATTCTTTTGTTTCTAGGAAGGTCTACTCCAGCAATTCTAGCCACTGTATCTTGTCTCCAATAAATAATATTTACTTTTTATAAGACTAAGCTTTATAAATTAGCCTTGTCTTTGTTTATGCTTAGGATTATTACAAATTACCATAACTTTTCTATGGCGACGAATTATTCTACATTTCTCACACATTTTGCGAACAGAAGGACGAACTTTCATATTGATTGGCTTTATATACTAGAAAAATTATTTTATTAATTCTATTAAATATTTGCGTATAATACGCAGAGAACATATTTTATCACTTGGTCATACTATCATATTTTTTAGATATAACGTATGTTTGAATTTGTTTAGCCGTATCTATCGCAACACCAACTAAAATCAGTAATGATGTAGCTCCGAGACCTCTTAAGTTTTGTATCTGGGCAACCTTTTCTATTATAAACGGAATTAACGCTACTGTAAATAAAAATGTTGCTCCAAGAAATGTAAGTCTATTTAATATAACTTGCAGGTAATCTATAGTAGCTTGCCCCGGCCGAATATTAGGAATGCTGGCGCCCATTTTTTTTAGGTTTGTGGCAATGTCTTCTGGATTCATTACAATTGAGGTATAAAAATAACTAAAGAACAAAATTAAAACACTATAAAGGACAAGATATAAAGATCCATTAGGGCAAAATAGATAAAGAATCTGCAATATAATTCTATTTTGTGTTAATTGAGTCAAATATGCCGGGAGCGCCATAGATGCTGATGCAAAAACAATAGGCATAACTCCACCTTGATTCAGTTTTAAAGGTAAATAGCTGTTAGGATCAAGGATTGAAGATTTGCCTAATTGTCTTGCCGAAATAATTTTAATTCTTCTTGTACCTTCTTGCACGAAAATCGTAATTATTATCATTAGCAAAAAAATTACAATGAATAAGCCAAACTTAACAGTTGTATTATTATAGTTAGCATCAAAAAAAGATTGAGTAAAATTTTTGGGAAGACCTGAAACAATATTTTGAAAAATTAGTAGAGATGCTCCATTACCTATTCCTTTTTCTGTAATTAATTCTGACAACCACATAATAATCATAGACCCAGCTGTCAAAGCTAAGATAGATTCACAAACAAAAGCAAAATTCCAATTAAAAACGTATGGCTTAACCCAGATAGAGATTGCGCCAGACTGTAAAGTAGCCCAACCTAAAGCTAAATATCTCGTAATTTGCGTTATCTTTTGGCGTCCTAATTCTCCTTCTTCTTTTTGAAGCTTTTCTAGAGTAGGAATTATTTTTGTAAGTAATTGCATTACAATCGAAGAATTAATATAAGGAACAATACCCAATGCGAAAATTCCTATTGTCGAAAAACCTCCGCCAGAGAAAATGTTCAAAAAGTTTACTAAAGTATTCTTCTCGACACTCGCATAAAAGGCATCATGATCTATACCTGGAACAGGTATAAAAATACCTAAGCGTGCTAAAATTAATAAGAAAAGAGTAAATATAATACGGTTTCGTAAATCGCTTTTTGGGCTCATAAGTAATTTTCAGGTAAAAACAACAATTTTTTAATTAAATAAAAACCCTATTCCAACACTTATACAAGTTTAAAATAGGGAATTAAGACAACATAGAAATATTTTTAGAATATTCTATTTAGAATAAAGGTTTTCTATTGGCACTCCTCGGTCTTTTGCAGCTTCGCTAAAAGTTCTTAGTTGAGTCAAGCCATTTAAAACAGCTCGTGCATTGTTCAAAGTATTATTAGATCCTAATTGTTTAGCAAGAATATTTTGAACACCAGATAATTCTAAAACTGTTCGAACAGAACCGCCAGCAATTACACCAGAGCCAGGAGCCGATGGTCTTAATATAACTTGTGCAGCACCAGAAATTCCATTAATAGTATGTGGTATAGAATTAGATTTAGTTAATGGAACTGCAACCAAATGTTTTTTAGCATCCGTTACACCTTTTTTTACTGCCCCAATTACATCACTTGCTTTACCAACCCCTACACCAACTTGGCCTTGTTCATTACCTACAACTAAAATAACTCTAAAGCTTAATTTCTTACCTCCTTTTACAACTTTCGTAACTCGTTTAACTTGTACAACTCTTTCTTCCCATCCGCTATCTTTTTCTTTACCTTTTCCCTGTTTTTTACGATTTGCCATATTCAACATTATTCCTAGTTAGTTAATTAGCAACTTCAAAACACCATGCCGGCTTGTTTTGCAGCTTCAGCTAAAGCTTCAACTCGTCCATGATATAATTTACCACCTCTATCAAAAACAACAGTTTCGATTCCTTCCTTTTTAGATCGTTCTGCTAAAATTTTACCTACTGAACGAGAAGCTTCGCAATTAGATCCAAGCGCTATTGATGATTGAGAATTTAAGTTAACAGACGAAGCTGCAACTAAAGTAATCCCTTTTGTATCATCAATAACTTGTGCATATATGTGCTTATTAGATCTAAATACACATAATCGAGGTCTACTAGCAGTTCCTTGAACTTTTTTTCGAACACGTTTATGCTTGTGAATTCTAGTCTGTTTACTGTTAATTTTCATTGTTATTTACCTTTTCCAGCTTTTCCAGCTTTTCTTCTTACAACTTCGCCTTGATACCGAATTCCTTTTCCCTTATAAGGCTCTGGTGGTCTTATTGAACGAATAGTAGAAGCAACTTGACCAACTACTTCTTTATCTATACCTAAAACAGTAATATTAGTGTTATTTTCAACTTTGATTTCAATATTTTGAGGAGGTTTGATAGTCACAACATGACTATAGCCTACACTTAATATCAAGTTATTATTATCTATCTGAGAGCGATAGCCTACACCTTGAATTTGGAGTTTTTTGGAAAAACCAGTAGAAACTCCTTCGATCATATTATTAATAAGTGTCCGGGATAATCCATGTAATTGATTAGCTTTTTTAGTATTTCCAATTGTTCGGACAAGAATTGTCCCATCATTAATTTCTAAAGTGATACCCTCTGGCAAGGTTCTTGATAAATTACCTTTTGGACCTTTTACTGTAATGGTTTGACCATCAAATTGAGTACTAAGGTTTGTAGGCAATAAAATTATTTTTTTTCCAATTCGAGACATATTCCACCTATAAATTAGTTACCAAATATAACATAAAATTTCACCACCTAAGCCATCATGACGAGCTTGTCTATCTGTCATAACGCCTCGAGAAGTAGAAATAATGGCAATACCTAAACCTCCGAGAACTCTAGGTAATTCTTTGTGATTTGCATAAACTCTTAATCCTGGTTTACTAATTCTTTTAAGAGCAGTAATAACTGGTTGTCGATTTTTACCATTATATTTTAAAGCAATCATCAAATGAGTCTCTATACCTTCGCCCATTTGCTCAAAATTGTGAACAAATCCTTCTTCCTTGAGTACTAGTACCATATTACGTGTCATTTTCGTTGCTGGGACCTGTACAATTTGATGTCTTGCCAAGTTTGCGTTACGAATACGTGTCAGCATATCGGCAATCGTATCGTTGACCACCATATCCCCCTTAAGATAGATTATTTAGAATATTTTCAAGATTCTCTAAAAGGCATACCAAGCTTTTTTAATAAAGCTAACCCCTCTTGATCTGTTTTAGCTGTTGTTACAATTGAGATATCTAAGCCGCGAATTTGATCAATATTATCATAATCTATCTCAGGAAATATCAATTGTTCACGTAAGCCTAGATTATAATTACCTTTTCCATCAAAACTTTTAGGGCTAATTCCTCTAAAATCTCGAATTCTTGGTAGAGTTAAATTAATTAGTTTTTCCAAAAAAGAGTACATCTTATCTTTTCGCAAATGTACTACAATTCCAATGGGAACTTCTTCACGAATTTTAAAACCTGCTATAGATTTTTTAGCTTTTGTTACAATTGGTTTTTGCCCAGTAATTAATGTTAATTCCTGAATACTACTTTCAAGAGCTTTAGTATTTTGAGATGCTTCACCTAATCCCCGATTAATAGTAATTTTAGTGAAACGAGGAACTTCATGAATATTTTCATACTGAAATTCTTCTTTCAGAGCTTGAGTAACAGTTTTTTTATATTTTTCTTTTAATCCTATTACCATTATATTTTTATAACCTATTTGATAATTTCACCAGTCTTTTTTAATTTGCGGACTTTTTGGCCCTCATCATCAATTATTACTGAGAATCGACTAGAAATATTATTTTTTTGACTAAACAGCATAACATTAGAACTATGTATAGGTGCTTCGAATTTTGTAATTTGTCCAGTCTCACCTTCTTGCTGAGGTCTTTTATGTTTTACTTTAAGATTAATTCCTTTGACAATAACTTTACTAGTTTTGTGTATGATTGCAATAATCTCACCTGTCTTGTTTTTATCACTGCCAGAAAGTACTTGAACTAAATCACCTTTCTTGAATTTAACTTTTTTATTGACTATATTTTTTGCAAGAAAACTCTTCATTATATTACCTCCGGCGCAAGAGAAACAATTTTAGAAAAATTTTTGTCTCTTAATTCTCTAGCTATAGGTCCAAATACTCTTGTGCCACGAGGATTATTATCTTGATTAATAATAACGGCTGCATTGTCATCAAATCGAATACTCATACCATCAGTTCTTCTTAATGCTTTACGCGTTCTAACAACAACAGCTCGTACCACATCAGATCTTTTGACAGGCATATTTGGAGAAGCATCTTTGACAACACCAATAATTACATCACCTATAGACGCATAAGATGGATTGCTGGTACCGAGTACCCGAATACACATTATTTTTCTAGCACCACTATTATCTGCTACATTAAGATAGCTTTGAGTCTGTATCATACTTTTATTCTATATAAGATTAATTATCAAAAGATTTAGATAATATATTAACCATTGTCCAACACTTTGTACGACTTAAAGGCCTAGTCTCTTGTATTGTAACAATATCGCCTACTGCGCATTCATTATTTTCATCATGTGCTTTATATTTTTTCGTACGAATCATTGTTTTAGCATATTTTCTATGAGCAATTCTATTTTCTACAGCTACTACTATAGTTTTATTCATTTTGTCGCTTATTACTTTACCCGTTGTTTCTTTTAAAGGCATAGTCTACATTAGTTATATAATTAATTTAATTTGACTGGTCCCTGGACTTTTCAACCGTTAAAAGTTGAGCCAATCTATGTTTTGAATGCTTGAATAAATGAGGCTTAAAATCTTGTCTTGTTGCTCTTTTTAATCTTAAATCAAATAACTGTCTTTTGATTGCGATAATTTCTTTCGATAGAGAAGAATCATCTATTTGTGTAATATCTAATATTTTAGGTAAAGTCATATTTAAGATTCTATTGTATTTCGCACTATAAACTTTGTCTTTATCGGTAATTTATAAGAGGCTAATTTCATAGCTTGTTGTGCAGTTTTTTGTGGCACCCCAGTAATTTCAAATAAAATATGACCAGGCTTAATAACTGCAACCCAGTATTCTGGAGCACCTTTTCCAGACCCCATACGAGTTTCTGCAGGCCGTGCCGTAACAGGTTTATCTGGAAAAACTCTGATCCACAGTTTACCACCCCGTCTTACATATCTTGTTATAGTTCTTCGCGTTGCTTCTATTTGTCTAGAAGTCAACCAAACAGGCTCTGTTGCTTGCAATGCATAATCGCCGAATGCAATAGTATTGCCTTTACTTGCAGAACCTTTCATTCTGCCTCTATGTTGTTTTCGAAATTTTGTTTTCTTAGGGCTTAGCATGAGAGTTTAACATTTAGGATAATTAAGAAGCGTTTGGATTCAGTTGATCTTGACTAGGAGATAGTTCTAAAACTTTAGAATCTGGTAAAAGTTCTCCTTTAAAGAGCCAGACTTTGACTCCAAGTACTCCATATGTAGTATGAGCTTGTCGATGGCAATAATCAATATCTGCTCTTAAAGTTTGCAGAGGGACTCTTCCCTCTCGGACCCATTCACTTCTCGCAATTTCTGCGCCATTCAGACGACCAGATACTTGAATTTTTACTCCTTGTGTATTTGCTCTTTGAGCTCTCTGTACAGCCTGTCTTACAGCTCTACGGAAAGCAACTCGTTTTTCCAATTGCTGAGTAATAAATTCTGCAACTAAAGTTGCTTCAGAATCAGGATCGGAAATTTCTATAACATTAACTCGAATTTGTTTGTTCAAATCTAAAATTAATGTTAATGAATTTCTTAAAGATTCAATACCTGCTCCTGACTTCCCCAGAACAATTCCTGGGCGAGCAGTTGCTATTAATACTTCTACTTGATCTACTTTACGGTTGATTTCAATTTTAGCAATACTAGCATTACTAAGTTTATTATATATAAAGGAGCGAATTTTATGATCCTCTTGTAAAAAAACTGAATAATCTTTTGAACTGGCAAACCATGAAGACCGATGTTTTTGAGTAATACCTATTCGGAAACCCAAAGGATGAATTTTTTGACCCACAGTATCCCTCTACTATAAATTTAAAGTTATAATTATTGGTTTATATCTAAAATATTAGATAGTACTATTCTGATACACATAATGTAATATGACAGGTTGGCTTATGTATTGGAAAAGCTCTACCTTGAGCTCTTGGCTGAAATCTTTTTAACGTAGGTCCCTTATCTGCAAAAGCTTTAGTCACAAATAGTTGAGTTTTATTTAGCCCATTATTATGTTCTGCATTAGCTGCAGCTGATTCCAAGATTTGTTTTATATTATAACAAGCTCTATATGGCATAAATTCTAAAATAATTAATGCTTCCTGATATTTTCTGCCTCTAATTTGGTCTAAGACACGACGAACTTTATATGGAGAAAGACGAATATATTTCCCTACTGCTTTAGTTTCTTTTGAATTTTTTGTAATGGTCATAATTATAATTTAACGACGGGCTTTTCTGTCACCTTTCACATGAGTGCGAAAAGTTCTTGTAGGAACAAATTCTCCTAACTTATGTCCGACCATTTGGTCGGATACAAAAACGGGAAAGTGCTGTTTACCATTATAAACAGCTATTGTATGGCCGACCATGTCAGGAATAATGGTAGACGATCTTGACCACGTTTTAATTACTTCTTTTTTCCCCGAAGTATTTAGTGCCTCTATTCGAGTTAAGAGGCTAACATCAATAAAAGGGCCTTTATGTATTGATCTTGACATTGTACTTGAGTATTAAATTATAAATAAGATAAAATTTATTTACGGCGACGTAAAACATACGGATTACTATATTTATTCGGATTACGGGTTTTAACACCTAAAGCAGGTTTGCCCCAAGGTGTTACAGGGCGCGATCTTCCAATTGGAGATTTACCTTCACCACCGCCATGAGGATGATCTACTGGATTCATAACTACACCTCTCACAGTAGGTCTTTTTCCTAACCATCGACTTCTACCGGCTTTACCAAGGGTAATATTACTAGCATCAATATTTCCAACTTGTCCAATGGTAGCGTAACACTCTTTTCGAATCATACGAACCTCACTTGATGGAAGTTTGACAGTTACAAAATTTCCTTCTTTCGCAACTATTTGTGCATAGGTACCTGCAGAACGAACAATTTGGCCTCCACAATAAGGTCTCAATTCTATATTATGAACAGCTGTACCTAAAGGTATACTTGATAATGGTAAAGCATTACCAACTTCAATAGGGGCTGTAGGACCAGATAGTACTGTAGCTCCTACAGATAAAGAACGAGGATGCAGAATATATCTTTTTTCACCATCTAGATAATGAAGTAAAGCGATTCTTGCATTTCTATTTGGATCATATTCTATAGAAGCTACTTTAGCTATTATATTATGCCTATTTCTTTTAAAGTCGATTAATCTATATTTTTGCTTGTGACCACCACCTTTATGGCGACAAGTAATAACACCTCTGTTATTACGCCCTTTACAAAAATGGTGTTTATTGATTAAGGACTTTTCTGGCTTATCAGTAGTAATTTCTGAGAAAGTGGAAACAGTCCTATTTCTTGTCCCAGGAGTATAAGCCCTATATAAACGAATTGCCATATGAGAATGAGAAAATTAAAAAGTCAATATTTATTATGTAATATACTTAAGTTTCTGGGAATAAATTAATAGAATCTTCTGAGGCTAAAGTAACAATTGCTTTCTTATAATGTGGTCGTTTCCCTACAAATCTACCAATACTTCTTTTTTTCTTTGGAGGATGGCAAGTATTGACACCTGTAACCTGAACATTAAAAATGTATTGGATTGCAGCTTTAATATTAATTTTAGTTGCATTTGGGGCAACTGCAAAACAATATTGATTTTCTTCTAATAATTTTGTTGTTTTATCCGTAATGATTGGATATTTAACTAAATCTAATAAACCTCTTGTATCAATGTTATCCATTATATACCTCTTGTATTTTAGATAACGCATCAACAGTAATAATGACTTTATGTGCAGCTAAAAGAGCCATAATATTCAAAGTATCAGCTGAAATAATTTCTACATTGTGTAAATTTCGAATTGAAAGATAAACATTCGGATCTTTTTTATCAACTATTACTAATACTTTTTTATTAAGATTAAGGTTCCAACGAGTAATAGCTTCCATAAATAACTTTGTTTTTGGCTGCTGAAAATAACTATTGAAATTTTCTACAACTAATGTATTAAGGGATTTATTATTTAATGCCGTCCTGAGAGCTAATTGTCTTTCTTTCTTATTCATTTTTTTTGCAAAACTACGAGGCTTTGGTCCAAATATTATACCTCCTCCTCTCCATAAAGGTGAGCGTATTGAACCAGCTCTTGCTCGACCTGTACCTTTTTGACGCCATGGTTTGCGTCCACCACCACGCACTTCACTTCTTGTTTTAGTATTAGCAGAACCTTGACGTTTCTCATTGCTTTGTTTAACTAATGCTCTATGCACTAAATACATGCCAGAATCTTGACTAATTTTAAGATTCAAATTTGCATTGCCACTTACTTGACCTTGCCAATTATAGACTTGGTAATTTAATTGTGTTGTAACTGTCATGAAATATATCGTATAAAAGAATATTACTATTTACTGACTTTGACTAAAGCACCTTGCTTCCCAGGAACAGCTCCTTTTAACATTAAAACATCATTCTCTGTGTTGATACTTACAATTTGTAAATTTTTTATTGTAACTTTCTTATTACCCATTTGGCCTGCCATATTTTTACCTGGATATACTCGTCCAGGAGTTGTGCCTGCTCCAATTGAACCAGGCTGACGGTGATTCTTAGAACCATGAGACATTGGACCTCTACTAAAATGATGTCGTTTCTGATAACCAGAGAAACCTTTACCTATACTTTTAGAAGACACATTGACTTTTTGCCCTACTTTAAATATATCAGTAGAAAAGACTTGACTAACTTCAAAATCTTCGGTAGATTCAACCAAATATTCACGCAAATATTTAAGGGGAGGGGATTGAGATTTTTTTAGATGACCTAGTAATGGTTTACTTAATTTTTGTTCAGCAACTTGTTTATAACCAACTTGAATAGCACTATAGCCATCAGTAGACATCGATTTTATTTGAGTAACAACACATGGACCAACTTGAATTAGAGTAACTGGGATTGATAAACCAGTTTCATCAAAAAATTGAGTCATACCTACTTTAGTACCAAGTATTCCAACAGACACTAGATTTCTCCTTTTTGAGAGATTTATACTATTATTTGACACAAAATTCTAACTTCAATAATATTGAAAGATAAAAAAACTTTACCTATTCAATCTAAAATAGAAATAGATTTTTGTCCAGTTATCACTTATCTAATTCCAAAATTTTCACTTTTTATATTTCTTTATGTTCGGTAAGTACACCTGTTTATTTCTATATTTTTTGTGCAATATATAGTTATATGTATTTTAGCAAGCATGACAATATAGCTAATTATATAGTAAATTGATTTGTAAAAATTAGAGAGGTATTCATGAGTAAAGTTGTTGGAATTGACTTGGGAACAACTAATTCTGTAATTGCTGTTATGGAGGGAGGAAAACCCACTGTAATACCAAATGCAGAAGGTTTTAGAACTACTGCTTCTGTTGTTGCTTATACTAAAAGTGGAGACAAATTAGTTGGACAAATTGCTAGAAGGCAAGCTGTTATTAATCCTGAGAATACTTTCTATTCTGTAAAGAGATTTATAGGAAGAAAACAAAATGAAATTTCTCAAGAAATTAGACAAACTTCATATAATGTCAAGACTAGTGGCTCAAGTATAAAAATTGAATGTCCTGCATTAAATAAAGATTTTGCCCCTGAAGAAATTTCTGCCCAGGTATTAAGAAAACTTGTCGAAGATGCTAGCACATACTTAGGTGAAACAGTTACACAAGCTGTTATTACAGTACCAGCTTATTTTAACGATTCTCAAAGACAGGCCACAAAAGATGCTGGTAAAATTGCAGGTTTGGATGTACTGCGAATTATTAATGAGCCTACAGCTGCTTCCCTATCATACGGGTTAGATAAACAAAATAATGAAACTATTCTTGTTTTCGATCTTGGAGGAGGAACATTTGACGTATCGATCTTAGAAGTTGGAGATGGAGTTTTTGAAGTTCTGTCCACATCTGGAGATACGCATTTAGGTGGTGATGATTTTGATCAGCAGATTGTTGAATGGCTAATCAAAGATTTTAAACAAACTGAAGGAATTAACCTTGGGAAAGATCGGCAAGCACTTCAAAGATTAACTGAAGCCGCTGAAAAAGCAAAAATTGAGCTATCAAACTTGACTCAGACAGAAATCAATTTACCATTTATTACAGCAACACAAGATGGACCCAAGCACTTAGAAAAAACTGTTACTAGAGCAAAATTTGAAGAACTCTGTTCCGAACTCATAGATAAATGTAGCATTCCAGTTAATAATGCTTTAAAAGACGCAAAACTAGAAGCTTTGAGTATTGACGAAGTTGTCTTAGTTGGTGGGTCTACAAGAATCCCAGCTATACAACAAATGGTTAAAAGATTAATCGGAAAAGATCCTAATCAAAGCGTAAATCCTGATGAAGTTGTTGCTATTGGGGCAGCTGTTCAAGCTGGGGTTTTAGCAGGAGAAGTTAAAGATATTTTATTATTAGATGTTACTCCATTATCTTTAGGCGTTGAAACTCTTGGTGGAGTTATGACAAAAATCATTCCAAGAAATACTACTATTCCTACTAAAAAATCCGAAGTGTTCTCTACAGCTGTGGATAATCAGCCTAATGTGGAAATTCAAGTACTTCAAGGAGAAAGAGAACTTACTAAAGATAATAAAAGTCTAGGCACATTTCGTTTAGATGGTATTATGCCTGCACCAAGAGGTGTACCTCAAATTGAGGTTACTTTTGATATTGATGCTAATGGCATTTTATCTGTCAAAGCAAAAGAAAAGGCAACTGGTAAGGAACAATCTATTACTATATCTGGTGCTTCCACCTTACCTAAAGATGATGTAGAAAGAATGGTAAAAGAAGCAGAAGAAAACTTTGATGTAGATCAAAAAAGAAGAAAAAATATTGATATTAGAAATCAAGCAGAATCATTATGCTACCAGTCTGAGAAACAAGTCAAAGAGTTTGAAGATAAAATTAATGAAGAACTAAAAAATAAAATAACAAACTTAATTAGTGAGCTACGATCTAATTTAGAGAAAGAAGAGTTTGATAATATTGAGACTACTTCTGAAAAACTACAGAATACATTAATGGAAATTGGGAAAAATGCTACTTCAGCTGAAAATAATACTCAAAGTACATCAACTGATGATACAGTTATTGATACAGACTTCTCTGAAGCTAAGTAAACAATCAAGCGGGTAACGCGATTCGAACGCGCGACATCAACCTTGGCAAGGTTGCGCTCTACCACTGAGCTATACCCGCATGAAAATTATTATTACAAATATCTTAAAATTTGTCAATCTGCTAATTGGAATGTGGTTTCGATAATTAAAAATAAAGATGTAGAATTGTATATTTCAACCAGAAAAAGTACTTATAGAAATTTATAAGTACTTTTTTTGATGAAAAAATTAAAAAGACAACTCAATATAAGATCTAAACTACTAAAGAATTAACTAAACTCGTTACAATGACTAATCCTGTCCATAAACCGGCACCTGTGTAAATTAAGCCTTTGGACTGCTCCCATTGACCAGGTGATGCTAAAACTACAGGTACGCCTACTACTAATATAGTAGATAGAGTAATTAACAATAGTACAAGTAGTTGAATTGCGATAATCATTTGTTATACTCTCCTTAAAAATTCAAATTTTAATAATATTGTATATAATATAATGTAGCGCTGAACCTGCAAAAAATTATCGATGCGGAGATAATTTAAATTTATTATTTAATCAAAAAATGGAACTAAATATTAAAATTTTTATTAGAGATAATAATAGTTTTTTTACAAAATAGATAAAAAGTTTAAAGAAAGTCTTTTTTAAAAAAATTTCAGAAGAAGGTGATATGCTGTATAAAAAGCTAAGTATTATTAGTTATTAGCAAAATTTTTTAATCAGAGGTAAACAATATGAACTCAGCCCTTTTTTTAGCAAAATTGCCAGAAGCTTATGCGGTTTTTAAACCGATAGTTGATATTTTACCTGTCATTCCTGTATTTTTTCTTCTTCTGGCATTTGTATGGCAAGCTGCCATTGGCTTTAGATAAATTATAATTGATAATAGTAATAACAAATTAATAAAATAAAATTTCTTAAATATAAATAATAAAACTTATGGTTGAACCTTTATTATCAGGAATTATTCTTGGACTAATCCCTATCACTTTGTCTGGATTATTAGTAGCAGCTTACTTGCAGTATCAACGTGGAAATCAATTAGGTCTATAAAAAATCGTAGATATTTATAATAACTCAAATAGTTCTTTTGACAGTTTTTATAAATATCTACAGATAAATTCATTATAAAATAGAATAATGATTTATTAAAATAAATAGTTTTTGTTTTTTAATTTGAAGATAGACTAATTGAAATTATTACCAGCTAGATTTAGTAACTCCAGGCAGAAGACACTCATGAGACATTTCTCTAAAAACATGTCGAGATAATCCAAAATCTCTATAATAGCCTCTACTCCTACCAGTTAACCAACATCTATTTCTAATTCGGACTGCTGAACTATTTCTAGGCATTTCCTGTAACTTTTGTCTCAACTCCATTTTTTCAGCAAAGCTAGAAGTTTCTTTTAATTTTTCTTTAATTGCTAAACGTTTTAAATAATATTTTTTTTCAAGTTTTTCTCTCTTAATCTCTCTTTGTATCATATTTTTTTTAGCCATGGTATAGGAACCTATTATTTAAATTGTTTGGAAATATATTAGCTAAAAAAAGGCATGACTGCAATATTTAGATATTAAATAAGTAAATTAATAAAGTAGTACCATGTATTCAATATTTAATTGATGGTACTACCTCTATTTAATAGAGCTCTTGTTCAACATGAGTTAGAATAGTACAGTCAGATTGAGGATAAGCAATACATGTTAATACATACCCTTTCAACATTTGTTCATCATCTAAAAATGATTGATCGGATTGATCAACAGTTCCTTCTGTAACTTTTCCTGCACAGGTTGAGCATGCTCCAGCCCTACAAGAATAAGGAAGCTCAATTCCTTCCTCTTCTGCTGCATCTAAGATATAAGTGTCTTCTGAACAATCAAATGTTACATCAATTCCTTCTTCTTTAGACACTAAATGAATTTTGTAATCAGCCATTTGTTTTTACTCCGTAATAAAAGTACATTTGAAACTTAATAAAGCAACATGAGTTTGAATAATTATCATATAAATTATAGATCAGTTTCATTATGAATAATAGACTGCAAAAGTAAAAAATAGTATAACATTTTAAATATTTTGGCAACATTTCAAAGTAAATAGAAGTATAGTAGGTTCAAAGTATTTATATAAATTCACATAGTTAAAATCATTTTTATCACTTATATAATGAAATTTAATAGATTGAAATTGTTAATTTTATCATTCAATTACAATTAGACTTTTATAATCATCAACTAATTATGACTTTCGTTTTTTCAAAAAAAATAGAGCTAAAGCCTATTTTGAAATTTAACATGCCAAGACTGTGCTCAAATGAAATTATTCAAGAGATCGAAGCTTTAGTGCAAAGACTATTTTTACAAGTTTGGAGGAGACCTGCAACACTAATGGCCGGTATTGTTCAACCTTTACTCTGGCTAGTACTATTTGGAGGCCTTTTCTATAATGCTCCTGTTAATTTATTTACTATTAATACAAGTTATAACTGCTTTTTAAGCTCAGGAATTATAGTATTCACTTCATTTACTGGAGCATTAAATTCAGGCCTTCCTTTAATGTTTGATAGAGAGTTTGGATTTCTAAATCGGTTATTGACAGCACCATTAATCTCAAGAACATCTATTATTTTTTCTTCTGCGACTTTTATGACTTGCTTAAGTTTAATACAGGTTATATTTATAGTGATAGCATCTCTATTTATAGGTAATTCTCCTTTAAGCAGTAATAGCACCCTGATTTTTGCATTTATTGTTTTATTGGTTACTGTAGGTGTTACAATGTTAAGTTTAGCACTATCTTTTACTTTACCTGGTCACATTGAACTACTGGCACTTATTTTAGTAGTAAATTTACCATTTTTATTTTCCAGTACAGCTTTAGCGCCACTATATTTTATGCCACCCTGGCTACAATTAATTGCAAGCCTTAATCCACTAAGTTATGCAATCGAAGGTATTAGGTACTTATACTCCAATACCAATTGGAATTTCACTGAGTCTGTTATTAAAATTAGTTGGGGGGATATTTCTCTAGGGCAAATAATTTTACTATTGTTAGTTTTAGATGTAATAGGAGCTTATATTGTGTCTAATATATTAAAAGCTAAGCTTAATTAAAATCAGTACGGAATATAAATTTTAATAAAAAATTTATTTTAGGACTATTTTCACTATATAATACTATTAGTAGTATGGATAATGGAAATAAAAATAGTTTTTCAAAACCAAAGCTATTATCAAGAATGATAAACATTTGTAAGAAAGTCAACAAAGTATGTTCTTATTCATAGGAGGCATGTAGTCAATGGGACTACCATGGTACCGTGTACACACGGTTGTTTTAAATGATCCTGGACGCTTAATTGCAGTTCACCTAATGCACACTGCACTTGTGGCAGGTTGGGCAGGCTCTATGGCATTATATGAGTTAGCTGTATTTGATCCTTCAGATCCTGTCTTGAATCCGATGTGGCGACAAGGAATGTTTGTTATGCCATTTATGGCTAGACTAGGTGTAACAGATTCTTGGGGCGGCTGGAGTATTACTGGAGAAAGTGTATCGAATCCTGGATTATGGAGTTTTGAAGGTGTTGCTTTAACTCATATCGTTCTTTCTGGAATGTTATTTTTAGCTGCTATTTGGCATTGGGTATATTGGGACTTAGAATTATTCAGAGACCCGCGGACTGGTGAACCCGCATTAGATTTACCAAAAATTTTTGGTATTCACTTACTTTTATCTAGCCTTCTATGTTTTGGATTTGGCGCTTTTCATGTAACCGGATTGTTTGGTCCTGGCATGTGGGTATCAGATGGTTATGGAGTCACAGGCAAAGTTTTACCTGTAGCTCCAGCATGGGGGCCAGAAGGGTTTAATCCCTTTAATCCTGGAGGAGTTGCATCTCACCATATTGCTGCGGGTACTGTTGGTATCTTAGCTGGTGTTTTTCATTTAACTGTTAGACCTCCACAAAGACTTTATAGAGCTCTAAGAATGGGCAATATTGAGACAGTACTATCAAGTAGTATCTCTGCTGTTTTCTTCTCCGCATTTGTAACTTGTGGAACAATGTGGTATGGCTCTGCTACTACACCTATTGAACTATTTGGTCCAACTAGATACCAATGGGATAGTGGATATTTTCAGCAAGAGATTGAAAAAAGAGTAGAAAACGCTATTGCTGATGGAGCCGCTCCAAGTGAAGCATGGTCCAGAATTCCTGATAAATTAGCATTTTATGATTATATTGGTAATAATCCTGCAAAAGGTGGTTTATTCAGAGCCGGTCCTATGAACAAGGGAGATGGAGTAGCTGAAGCTTGGTTAGGTCATCCAGTTTTCCAAGATAAAGAAGGTAGAGAATTAAGCGTTCGCCGAATGCCTGCATTCTTCGAGACTTTTCCAGTTATTTTAGTAGATAAAGATGGTATTATCAGAGCTGATATTCCATTCAGGAGAGCTGAATCTAAATATAGTATTGAACAAGTTGGTGTAACAGCTAGTTTTTACGGCGGGAAACTAAATGGACAGGTATTCAATGACGCTCCTAGTGTCAAAAAGTATGCAAGAAAAGCACAACTAGGAGAAGTTTTTGAATTTGATCGAACTACATTAGAATCAGATGGTGTATTTAGAAGTAGTCCAAGAGGATGGTTTACATTTGGTCATGCAAACTTTGCATTAATCTTTTTCTTTGGACATCTCTGGCATGGTTCACGAACTATTTTCCGAGATGTATTTGCTGGAATTGGTGCTGAAGTTACTGAACAAGTTGAATTTGGAGCATTCCAAAAATTAGGAGATAGGAGCAGTAAAAAGCAAGGAGCAGTATAAAATTCCATTGCAGAATATCACTATTCGATATTTCCAATATTGAAATCATTTAGAAAAAGTTGATTATCTAATAATTACTAATCAGGAGAATTTATGGAAGCCTTAGTTTATGTCTTTTTATTAACAGGAACACTAATGGTTATATTCTTTGCCATCTTTTTTAGAGAGCCGCCAAGAATAGCTAAATAAAATCATTAGGCTCAAACCTACAATAATAGAACCACTTTCCAGCTTATTAGTGGAAAGTGGTTCTATTGTAGATTAATGAATATTACTCTTCATGCTCTTCAAAGGGATCTCTAAGATCCTTAGAAGCAGGGCCAAATGCCGTATATATTGAGTAGCCTGTAATACCTAGAAGTAAACTCGAAATAAAAATACTAAGAACTGTTGCAGTTTCCATAATTCAAACAGTATTAAGATGAACTTTTTCTATAATAATATTATTAATATTAAAACATTTAATTATTAAATTAATCAAAATATATTATGGCACTTAGAACTAGACTGGGAGAAATTTTAAGACCTTTAAATTCAGAATATGGGAAAGTTGCTCCAGGTTGGGGTACAACTCCAATTATGGGAATTTTCATGCTATTATTTTTCTTATTTTTACTGATAATTTTACAAATATATAATTCATCATTAGTGCTAGAAAATGTAGATGTAGATTGGGCTACCTTAGGAAGCTAATTGTAGCAATTGTTAAATAAATAATCATAGAATATTGTTTAAAACGACCGCTCTTGTAATAAGAGCGGTCGTTTTAGAATACTATTTGTAGTTAATTATTTTCCTAGATCAATTAATTCGTTATCTGCAAAGCTATTAGTATTAACATTATTATAATTAACTTTTTCAAATCGTACTAGAATAGGATATTTAATGCCACTTTTATCCATTGCTGCAACAGTTCCAATTTCTTGATACCAGTACGATTCCTTTCTTAAAATTTTTACTTTAGAACCTCTTTCCATTTTTAATTCCTTAGATAAATTATTGAACATCAATATATTTTCAAAATAACTAAAATGTTTAAAAACATATGAAATCATTACCGACAAGACTTCAATTTTCATAATAAAAGGAGAGAGAGGGATTCGAACCCTCGATAACTTAGGTTATGACAATTTTCGAAATTGTTGCAATCAACCACTCTGCCATCTCTCCAGAGATAAGAAATTTTTCTTTAGATTAAACTAGAGTAGCACAGAATAAAAGTAGTTGCCTAGAAATTTAAAACTATGTTAAATATAAACTATAATCCTGCTATAAATATCTTTACAAATTCTGTAAACAATATATATATCAGGTTATTTAAAGATTTTTTAATCTGTTAATTTTTTTACTAAATAAATAAACTCTCTCACAATATGAAACTATCTTGGAAAACACTTCTGCTTTGGTCTTTACCAATCTTTGTAGTTGGTTTCTTTTTCTGGCAAGGTTTTTTAGGCCCAACTACTACAGATGTAGGAAGTAATATTGCAAGTTCTAGAATGACCTATGGACGATTTCTAGAATATTTAGATATGGGTTGGGTAAAACGAGTTGATTTGTATGAAAATAACCATACAGCAATCGTCGAAGCCGTTGGACCAGAGTTAGGTAATAGAGTACAACGTATTCGAGTTGAACTACCAGCAAGCGCACCAGAATTAATTACAAAACTACGTAAAGCTAACGTTGATTTAGATGCTCATCCTCCAAAAAGTACTAGCGCCGTTTGGGGATTATTAGGAAATTTATTATTCCCGCTACTATTAGTTGGTGGCTTAGCATTTTTATTTAGACGGTCTAATAATGCAAGTGGCGGTCCTGGACAAGCAATGTCATTTGGTAAATCAAAAGCTCTTTTTCAAATGGAAGCTAAAACAGGCGTAGTATTTAATGATGTTGCTGGTGTTGAAGAAGCAAAAGAAGAATTTCAAGAAGTAGTGACTTTTTTAAAACAACCAGAATCATTTACTGCTGTTGGTGCTAAAATACCAAAAGGAGTACTGCTAGTTGGACCTCCTGGTACAGGTAAAACATTATTAGCAAAGGCAATTGCAGGCGAAGCTGGAGTACCATTTTTTAGTATTTCTGGTTCAGAATTTGTAGAAATGTTTGTTGGTGTTGGAGCATCTCGTGTTAGAGACCTTTTTAAAAAGGCTAAAGATAATGCACCTTGTATTGTTTTTATTGATGAAATTGATGCTGTTGGTCGACAAAGAGGTACAGGCGTTGGTGGAGGTAATGATGAACGAGAACAAACATTAAACCAACTATTAACTGAAATGGACGGTTTCGAAGGGAACACTGGAGTTATTGTGATAGCAGCTACTAATAGAGCTGATATTCTAGATTCTGCTCTTCTGAGACCAGGAAGATTTGATAGGCAAGTATCTGTAGACGTCCCTGATTTTAGAGGTAGATTAGCTATTCTTGAAGTGCATGCAAAAAATAAAAAAATGGAATCTAAAGTTTCATTAGAAACTATAGCTCGACGAACTCCAGGTTTCTCTGGAGCTGATTTAGCTAATTTATTAAATGAGGCTGCTATTTTAACAGCAAGAAGAAGAAAAAATGCTATGACTATGTCTGAAATTGACACATCAATTGATAGAGTAGTAGCTGGTATGGAAGGAACACCTTTAATCGATAGCAAGAGTAAAAGACTAATTGCTTATCATGAAGTTGGACATGCAATAATAGGAAGTTTATTAGAACATCATGACCCTGTTCAAAAAGTAACATTAATACCTAGAGGACAAGCTAGAGGATTAACTTGGTTTACTCCAAGTGATGATCAAAGTTTAATTTCTCGTTCTCAAATACTGGCTCGTATTGTAGGAGCACTTGGAGGAAGAGCTGCAGAAGAAATTATTTTTGGAGATGCAGAAGTTACAACTGGGGCAAGTAATGATTTGCAACAAGTTACTTCAATGGCAAGGCAAATGGTCACTCGTTTCGGAATGTCTAAAATTGGTCCATTATCATTAGAGAGTCAAGGGAGCGATCCATTTTTAGGAAGAGGAATGGGAGGAGGATCAGAATACTCTGATGAAGTGGCTACAAATATTGATAAACAAGTAAGAGAAATTGTAAGTGAATGCTATAAAGAAGCTAAAAAGATTATTAAAGATAATCGAGTAGTTATGGACAGGCTAGTTGACTTACTAATTGAAAAAGAAACAATAGAAGGTTATGAATTTAGAGATATTGTAAAAGAATACACAGCTATTCCTAAAAAAAATTACTATATTTCTCAATTTTAAAATATTTTGTTGTTTAAAACGGGACTGACGGGATTCGAACCCGCAACTTCCGCCGTGACAGGGCGGTGCTCTAACCAGTTGAACTACAGTCCCCCAAGAACTTATATGTTAATGGTCTCACAATAAGCTTCGTATTGTCAAATTTTAGAGTAGAAGATAAATATATAGCTATTTTTTATACATAAGGAGAGAGAGGGATTCGAACCCTCGGTACGGATTTAACCATACAGCAGATTAGCAATCTGCCGCTTTCGACCACTCAGCCACCTCTCCATATAAATAATATATCAAACATACTAATATTGTAACACAAATATTACAACATTTATGGAGCTAAGCGGATTCGAACCGCTGACCCTCTCAATGCCATTGAGACGCTCTACCAGCTGAGCTATAACCCCTAAAAGTCTAAGTAAATGGCTCAAGCGGGATTTGAACCTGCGACCTTGGGCTTATGAATCCCCTGCTCTAACCACTGAGCTACTGAGCCAGATATGTGCTATTATTAATTATTATACCATATAAAATTACTAAATTGAATACAAGAATTAATTTCTTATTGATATTAAAGATAATAGTTTCAATTATATACTTACTATAAGTAAATATAAATCTTTAAGTATAATCATTTAATTTCAGAAAAATTTTTATATTATTATACAACTAACATTGAACCAATACCTTGATCAGTCAATATTTCTAGTAAAAGAGCATGATCAATTCTGCCATCTAAAATATGTGCAGATGCAACCCCTTGAGCTAGAGAGCGAATACAACAATTAACTTTGGGGATCATACCTCCAGAGATCACAGCGGTCTGAGTTAAATCTCTTGCTTCTTGTATACTTAAGTGACTAATTAAAGTTGTTGCATCTGATGGGTTTCGCAAAATTCCAGGAGTATCTGTTAATAATATTAATTTTTCTGCATTTAGAGCTGCTGCTATTTCTCCAGCAACTGTATCAGCATTAATATTATAAGACTGACCATGCTTGTCAGCAGCAACACTAGCTATAACTGGAATATAATTATTATTTATTAAAATTTCTAATAAATTAGTATCAACATTCTGTACCTCACCTACAAAACCAAGGTTAGGTTTGCCACTTGGTCTTGGAATAATTAATAGACCATCTTTTCCTGACAAACCTACACTCTTACCACCTTGCTTATTAATACTCGCAACAAGATCTTTATTTACTCTGCCGACTAAAACCATTTCTACAACATCCATAGTAGGTTGATCGGTTACTCTAACACCATTCTCAAATTGAGGTAAAATTTTTAATTGGTCTAGCCAAAAATTAATTTCTGGCCCACCGCCATGGACTAGAATAGGGCGCAAGCCAATAAAAGACAAAAATACTAAATCACTTATTACTTGATCTTTTAATTTTGAGTTTTTCATGGCAGCTCCGCCATATTTTATTACAATGATTCTAGAAGAAAACTTCTGAATATACGGTAATGCTTCGCTTAAAACTTTTACCCTTTCTGTGTTTGTCAACATGAATAAGATAAAATTATGATATATAAATTTATATGTAAGACTTATATTAATCTAACAAATAGAAATAACTATTTCAAGATAATTAAAAAATAAACATACTACAAATAAATTAAATACTGGAATATATAAGGATTATAGTTATGAATCAGTTTTGGGATAATGTTGTAAAATTTCCACGATTTTTAGTGAGTGTTATTTTAGGATTAATTTTAACAATTATTAGTCCTTTTTTCGTGTTATTTAGAAAACCATCAACAAGTTTTTTTTTCATCATATCATTTACCAGCTTGCTAATGATTTTAACGGGAATAATACAAAAAATGTTAAATATCGAGTGTTGTTAAGTATAATAAATAGATTTAATTAAAATTTTTGAACATATATAATATTATATTATCATTAAACATATAATTCTATTTTTCTTTTTTCTATAAAAAAATAAGTATAAAATATTATTTTAAAATTTTTATGACATCAAAACAGATAATTGGTTCCGAGAAGACTGGTGCTTTTGCTCTTTTGGATAGTATTGTTCGTCATGGAGTTAAACATATATTCGGATATCCTGGCGGAGCCATATTACCAATTTATGATGAACTTTATGCTTGGGAGAAAAGCTCATTAATTAAACATATTCTTGTAAGACATGAACAAGGTGCTTCACATGCAGCAGATGCTTACTCTAGATCAACTGGGAAGGTTGGTGTGTGCTTTGCTACTTCTGGACCAGGTGCGACTAATTTAGTATCTGGTATAGCTACTGCCCATATTGATTCTGTCCCTATGTTAGCTATTACTGGTCAAGTTGGAAGACCTTTCATAGGAACAGATGCATTTCAAGAAGTTGATATTTTTGGTATTACATTACCCATTGTAAAACACTCATATGTAGTTCGTGATCCTAGAGATATGTCTAGAATTGTTGCTGAAGCTTTTTATATTTGTAAACATGGTAGGCCTGGTCCAGTTTTAATTGATGTTCCAAAAGATGTTGGATTAGAAAAATTTAATTATTTTTCCGTTGAACCAGGACAAATTAAAATTCCTGGTTGTAGACCAATATCTAATTTGAAATCTGGTCAAGTACTAATGGCTGCCAAAATGATTCAACAAGCGAGCCAGCCATTGTTATATATTGGTGGTGGAGCTATAATTTCCGATGCTCATAATATAATTAAAGAATTAGTTGACTTATATAAAATCCCAGTAACTACTACGCTTATGGGGAAAGGCATTTTTAATGAGAATAGTGAATTCTGTCTGGGTATGCTCGGAATGCATGGGACTGCATACGCCAATTTTGCGGTTAGTGAATGTGATCTTTTAATTGCTTTAGGAGCTAGATTTGATGATAGAGTAACTGGTAAATTAGATGAATTCGCTTGCAATGCTCAAGTTATTCATGTAGATATTGATCCTGCCGAAGTTGGTAAAAATAGAATACCTCAAGTCGCTATTATTGGTGATGTCACAGAAGTTGTTACTTCACTTCTAAATTTGTTGAGAACTAATTTTAAGCCGTATCCAGAGCAAATTATATCTTGGCAAGAGAGAATACAACGCTGGCGTCAACAATACCCTCTCTTAGTACCTAAAAAATCAAGTAGCCTTTCACCTCAAGAAATACTGGTAACAACGAATCAATTAGCTCAAAATGCTTATTTTACTACTGACGTGGGTCAGCATCAAATGTGGTCAGCTCAATTTCTTAAGGTGAAATCGAAACATTGGATTTCTAGTGCTGGATTAGGAACAATGGGCTATGGTTTGCCAGCAGCTATTGGTGCCCAAGTAGCACACCCAGATGAATTAGTAATTTGTGTTAGTGGTGATTCAAGTTTTCAAATGAATATGCAAGAATTAGGAACTATTGCTCAATATCAATTACCTATAAAAATTATTATTATTAATAATCGTTGGCAAGGTATGGTTAGGCAATGGCAGCAAGCATTTTATGGTGAAAGATACTCTCATTCACGAATGACAGAGGGAGCTCCTAATTTTCAAAAGCTTGCGGAAGCTTTTGGTATTAAAGCTTTTACTGTTAATAATAGACAAAATATGAAATCCTCTTTAGAAGAGGCAATGAATTACACTGGTCCTGTTCTATTAGATTGTCAAGTAACTGAAAATGAAAATTGTTATCCAATGGTTGCACCAGGAAAAAGTAATGCACAAATGATAGGAATAGCAAAACCGCAAAGAGGAATTGCTTCTAATTATGTTAGTACCAATATTTAATTAATAGCCTTTGACGAGAATTGAACTCGTGACCTTCCCCTTACCAAGGGGATGCTCTACCACTGAGCCACAAAGGCTTTTTATTTCTATTTCATTGGGCCGGGTTGGATTTGAACCAACGTAGGCGAAGCCAGCGGATTTACAGTCCGCCCCCATTAACCACTCGGGCACCGACCCTAGTTAATTATCATTAATAATATAATCTGAATAATATCACAGTTGTATATCTAAAAACAAGTGTTTTTACATATTATCTTACAGAGTAATGGACATAGCTGGACTTGAACCAGCGACTTTCACGATGTCGACGTGACACTCTAACCAGCTGAGTTACATGTCCAAAACTTTAATTAATATTATAGCACGGTTTATTATTCTATTTTATTATCACACTTCTTAATCAAAAATTTGTTTTAAACGGCTAGCTTTCCCCAGAAGATCTCTTAAATAATAAAGTTTAGCTCTACGCACTTTAGCTCTTCTTATAACTTTGGTAAACGTTACACGTGGTGAATTAAGAAAAAAAACGCGTTCAACACCAATACCTTGAAATGAGCACCTTAATGTTAAACTAGTATTTAAACTTTTTCTTTTTTTTCGAGATAATACAACGCCTTCACATAATTGTTCTCGAGTTTTACTTCCTTCTTTAACTAGCAAGCCCAATTGTATTGTATCGCCAACTTTAATGTTGGGTAATTCCGCTTTCATTAAGGGTTTTTCTATGCTCTTCATGAGCAAACTTAATTTTATATTATTGTCTTTCATTTAAAGAATTGGATAAATAATGTTTTGTCAAAATATTATACATTACAAAAACAAATATAGAAATTGTCAATGAGCACAAACTTTTTTAAATAAGATGATACAAATAAAAAGTTAACATAAAAAAATAAATTGAAAGCTTAAGTATTCATTACTTTTGTGTTATAGTTATTTATTATCAAAGGTAGTGGCATAACATGGAACACAAAAAATGTTCGAACGCTTTACTGAAAAAGCTATAAAAGTCATCATGCTAGCACAAGAAGAAGCTAGACGCTTAGGCCATAACTTTGTTGGTACTGAGCAAATTTTACTAGGACTAGTTGGCGAAGGTACTGGCATTGCAGCCCAAGTCTTAAAGTCAATGAATGTTAATTTGAAAGATGCAAGAGTTGAAGTAGAAAAAATTATTGGACGAGGGTCAGGTTTCGTAGCGGTTGAAATTCCTTTCACTCCTCGAGCAAAAAGAGTATTAGAATTATCCCTAGAAGAAGCACGTCAGCTAGGTCATAACTATATTGGAACCGAACATCTATTAATGGGCTTAGTTAGAGAAGGCGAGGGTGTAGCCGCAAGAGTACTAGAAAACCTAGCAGTTGACGTCTCTTCTATAAGAGCAGAAGTAATACAAATGCTAGGAGAAAATGCTGAAGCTAATGTTAGTGGCAGTAATGCGACTCAGGCTAGGAGTAAAACTCCAACTTTAGAAGAGTTTGGTTCTAACTTGACTCAAATGGCTATAGAAGGAGGCTTAGACCCTGTAGTAGGAAGACAAAAAGAGATAGAACGAGTAATTCAAATTCTAGGCAGGCGAACTAAAAATAATCCTGTTTTAATAGGTGAACCAGGAGTTGGAAAAACAGCAATTGCTGAAGGTTTAGCACAAAGAATTGCGAATAGAGACGTTCCTTCTATTCTAGAAGATAAATTAGTTATTACTTTAGATGTTGGCCTATTAGTTGCAGGCACTAAATATAGGGGAGAATTTGAAGAGAGACTAAAACGCATTATGGATGAAATTAAATCAGCCGATAATGTCATATTAGTTATTGATGAAGTTCATACTTTAATTGGTGCTGGTGCTGCTGAGGGTGCAATAGATGCAGCAAATTTGCTTAAACCAGCTTTAGCTAGAGGAGAACTACAGTGTATAGGAGCAACAACATTAGAAGAATATAGAAAACATATAGAAAAAGACCCTGCCCTAGAAAGAAGATTTCAACCTGTTGTAGTAGGAGAGCCAAGCGTCGAAGAAACAATTGAAATCTTGTTTGGTCTAAGAGATCGTTATGAAAAGCATCACCAATTAACTATGTCAGATGGTGCCTTAGCAGCAGCAGCTAAATATGCCAATCAATATATTTCAGATCGTTTCTTGCCAGACAAAGCAATAGATCTGATTGATGAAGCTGGTTCACGAGTACGCTTGTTAAACTCTCAGTTACCACCAGCAGCAAGAGAATTAGATAAAGAACTTAGGGCCGTATTAAAAACTAAAGATGAAGCTATTCGAGCACAAAAGTATGAAACAGCAGAGCAATACAGGGCTAGAGAAATGGAGATTAAAGCCCAAATAGCTGCAATTGCTCAAAGTAAAAAAAATGAGCCTGATTTAAATCTTGAAGATCCAGTTGTAACAGAAGATGATATTGCTGAAATTGTTGCAGCATGGACGGGAATTCCTGTAACTAAGCTTACTAAGAGTGAGTCAGAAAAATTGATGCACATGGAGGAAACACTTCATGGACGTATAATTGGTCAAGATGAAGCTGTTGTTGCTGTTTCAAGAGCAATAAGACGTGCAAGAGTAGGTCTTAAAAATCCTAATAGACCAATTGCAAGTTTTATTTTTTCTGGACCTACAGGTGTTGGTAAAACTGAGCTAACAAAAGCACTTGCATCTTACTTCTTTGGTTCAGAAGCTTCAATGATAAGACTAGATATGTCTGAATATATGGAAAGACATACTGTATCTAAATTAATTGGATCTCCTCCTGGGTACGTAGGATATAGTGAAGGAGGTTATTTAACTGAAGCTGTAAGAAAAAAACCATATACAGTAATTCTATTTGATGAAATTGAAAAAGCTCATCCTGACATATTCAATCTTCTACTTCAAATTTTGGAAGATGGTAGATTGACAGATGCTAAAGGTAGGACTATCGATTTCAAAAATACACTTCTTATCATGACTTCTAATATTGGATCTAAAGTCATCGAAAAAGGTGGTGGCAGTTTAGGATTTGAATTGGCAGAAGATCAGACAGAGTCTCAATATACAAGAGTAAGATCTTTGGTAAATGAAGAATTAAAGCAATATTTTAGACCAGAATTTTTAAATAGACTTGATGAAATCATTGTATTTCGTCAGTTGACTAAAGATGAAGTCCGGGAAATTGCTGAATTAATGCTGAATGAAGTTTTTGCACGAATCAAGCAACAAGATATTCAACTAAATGTAACAGAGCGCTTTAAGGAAAGATTAGTAGAAGAAGGCTATAATCCGAGTTATGGGGCTAGACCATTAAGAAGAGCAGTCATGAGATTGTTAGAAGATAGTTTAGCAGAAGAAGTCCTGTCTGGTAAAATTAAAGCTGGAGATAGTGCGGTTGTAGATGTTACAAATGAAGGAGAAGTTACAGTATTATTAGGTGAAAAATTAGAATTATTAACCTGAAAATTTTAATTATATTATAAATAATAAGCATTTAATATATGTAATATTAAATGCTTTAAAAATAAAAAGTCCTAATATGGGTTGCTATAATCAGTAACCTCTGATACTCTTTATTTGTATATGATTAAGCCGGGATAGCTCAGTTGGTAGAGCAGTGGATTGAAAATCCTCGTGTCACCAGTTCAAATCTGGTTCTTGGCATATTTAAACATTCAAGAAATTAGCTAAATTAGAATCAAATTTTAATTGAAATGTCCCTAATGGCCCATTTCTATGTTTTGCTACTATGATTTCTGTCATATCTTCCACTTCAATTTCTTTATTATAATAACTTTCTCTATATAACATGATCACCAAATCAGCATCTTGTTCTATAGAATTATGAACGATAATATTATTTGCAATGAAATTAGGTATAGGATGAGTTATGAAATCAAAAACACTTTCAAATTTAGAGATATTAATATTTATAATAGGTTCAAAATTACATAATAAAAAAGATAGATAATTCAATAAATACTGTTTTTTTCTATTTGGTTTCAATTGTACTTGAGTATTAATCATATCATTGAATACTATTTGATCACATCGTTGCCAGCCACGTAATGTTAATATTTTATGATTACTAGTTAACTCTAAATATTTATCTGAGTCTGTCCGAATTTTATATGTAGTTTTCTTGTTTTGCCTTGATACGAATGCTGTTCCTGCACTAAATAGCTGATTAATCTTTTTATTGAAATTGTGTATGTAAGATTTGTGAACACTAAAATCAAAAAAAGGCGTATTAATGTGACCACACATAATATAGTTAAATTTTGATATGCATCCACTTTCTCTTAAATCTGATAATAGAGGTCTTTTATTATGACGACTTTCAAGATTTCTATTAAGTTGAGACAGTACTAAAATAGGTAGATCTAATTCTCTAGCCAAAATTTTTAGTGATCTTGTAATTAATGAAAGTTCTTGTGACCTATTTTCTGAATGTCTACTGTCTTGTAATAATTGTAAGTAATCAATAATAATTAGCTCAATTTTTTTCCCCTGTAACTTTAACAATTTTACTTTTGTTTTTATAATGTCACAGGAAATTTCCGCACTATCATCAATATAAAAATTGAGATTAGCTAAAATCTTGCTTTCATCTACAACGTTCTGCCATTCGATACTAGTCAACTTGCCTGATTGAATTTTTTGACTATTTAAATGACATTCCTGAGCTAAGATTCTTCTTAATAACTGCTCTGTAGACATTTCTAAGCTAAATAATATTACATAATATTGACTAGTTTTAATAATATGCCTTGTAATGTTAATCGCAAAAGCCGTTTTGCCCATAGAAGGCCGCCCCGCAATTATAATTAGATCAGATTTTTGAAAACCATTTGTAATTAAATCTAACTGAGAGAAACCAGAAAAAATATTAGTACTGATACTGACTTTTTTTTTTGTATCAAGATTAACTAGTAACTTTGCAAAAGTTTTGGCTAAATTATTTGTTTCTTCATCTTCTAAAATTTCATAGGCTATTGTTAATTGACTAGTGGCTGATGCTATTGAGGTTTGTGTAATTGGTTTTTGGGAACAACTAATAAGACACAATGAATCACCAGATTTTAATAGTAATCTTTTAATATAATTATCTAGGATAACTGTTGAATACTCGTATATAATATTAGATGCTGGTGAATTGTTAATTAATTTTATAATTGTTTCCAGTTTGCCTAATTGTGTCACTAAATTTTTTGTATTTAGGTTATTCAAAAAATTGGCCAAATGAATTTTGTCAATTGGATTAATAGTTTCTAGTATAGCTCTGTACATTAAAGAATTGCTTTTAAAATAAAAAAAATCTGGTGATAACCTTTCTATTTGCTTTAACAAATCATTTAATTCTTGAGTTAAAATTCCACTAATCAATATTTTTTCAGCAAGTATATTATTAGGAGGTAAATACTTATAAATATCGATTATTTCCTCCTTTTTTATATTATTGTATTAACAATAGTTAATTGTTTTTTTAATTTGCTTCTGGAAGAACTTGTAGTTGAATATTTGCAGTCATTTGATTAAATAGTTTAATTTCAATATTATAAAGACCAATGGTTTTAATTTCTGGTAATAAAATATTTTGCTTATCTACATATATATCTGTAGTGTTTTTAATAATTTGTGAAATTTCTTTTTCTGTTACGCTACCAAAAATAGTTTCTCCATCACCAGTTTTTTTACTAATACTAAATTTTTGAATTTCTTCTAAAAGCTGCTGTGTTTTTCTTGCATTTTCTTTTGCAAAGTTCATTTTTTTCTCTTTAATAGAAGCATATAATTTCTGTTGATTCAATATGCCTATGGTTGCAACTGAAGCCATTTTATTAGGAATCAAGAAATTTCTCGCGTAACCTGTAGCAACTTTTATAACATCATTACTTTTGCCAAGTTTTTGAATGTTTTCTTTTAATACAACTTGAATAAATTTTTTACTCATTTTTTATTTTTGAAAAAGGTAAATATATTTTTTTAGTATACTGTTTCTATAAACATTTTGATAGGCAGATTTTGCTCGATGTTATAATACTTTTTTATTATCATGCTCCAATTTTTTGTTTTTTCTGATATAATCAGTCTAATGCGAAGCTTGTAGGAGAGGTGGCCGAGTGGTTGAAGGCGCAGCATTGGAAATGCTGTTTAGGAGCAATCTTAACGAGGGTTCGAATCCCTCTCTCTCCGTATAATTAAATTATGAAAATCTCTTTACATATAATTTTTTATTCCCTATGATATTTTTCCAATAGCTTAAACCTCCTTTCACCCTAATAACATTAAATTTCTTCCTCTTTAAGAAATTGTAAGCAAATATCGATCTAGAATCTAAACTACAATAAACAAAGCTAATCTTATCTTGTAAATGTAAATCTGAATAAGACTCTTTCTTCATATCTACTAAAGGCAAATTTATTGCCTGATCTAAATGACTCTCTTGGTACTCTTCTCTACTTCTAACATCTAATATAATATATTTTAAGCTATTTCGACATAATTCATTTTTAAATTCTATAACATCAATTTCTTGCATAAAATAACTTCTATCACCAACAAATGGCTTTTCAGCCTGTCTTTCCGGTTGAGACAAAAGAAACTGAGTATGAACAATTTTGAATTTTTCAAAGGACAGTGTCATAGCATTATATTTTAAAATAACACCACTTAAGATAGATTTATAGCCAAGAATTATTTTAATAGCTTCAGTTGCTTGAAGCGTTCCTATAATACCTGGTAAAAGTCCTAAAACTCCTGCATTGCTACATGTATCTTCAGTAGTATTTTCGGTTTCAATATTATTATGAAAATCCCTGTATTTAGGCCCCCCTTGATAGTTGAAAGTGCTTAGTTGTCCTTCAAATTGAAAAATAGCACCATAAATATGGATTTTATTTAATTCAAGACAGCTATCACTAATAATATACCTGGTCCGAAAGTTATCAGTCCCATCTATAATAATATCATACTGTCTAATAATTTCTATTGCATTGCTAGAGCTCAATCTAGTATTAAATAGCTGAACATTACATTTTGGGTTAATCTCTAATATCTTTTTTTTAGCAATATAGGCTTTTGATAATCCTATATCATTTGTTGTATATAAAATTTGTCTCTGTAAATTTGAAATATCTATTATATCATTATCTACTATTCCAATTGTCCCAATACCAGAAGCAGCAAGATATATGAGTGCAGGTGATCCTAATCCACCAGCTCCAATACATAGTATCTTGGATTGTTTTAATCTTTCTTGTCCTTCTAACTGAATTTCAGGTAAGATAAGATGTTTAGAGTACCTTGTATATTCTTCTAATGAATATGTTCTATATTTTGCTCTGAAATTAAGCATGAAAATTTACAAGTTAGTTAATGAAAAAATCAGTAGTTACTTTATCTTAATTTTCTCTGCAAATTTGGCTCTTCTTTATCTAAAATAGCCCCTTCTGTGGGACAAACTTGAAGGCAAATACTGCAATCAATACAAGTAGCAAAATCTATCCAATACCAATCCTTGTTTATCTTATTTTTTCCTTTGCCTTTATGTATACAAGACACTGGGCATGCATTTACACATTCTGCAACTCCAATACACTTTTCTGTTACAATTGTATGAGACATATTATTTAATTAATGAAAAAATAAGCTATTTACATCTAGTATTTTTGTTGTATACTAAATAGAGTTGGACTGTTTTAATTTTTAATCTATATTTCTAGTTAACTTGTTTCGTACGCGCCTTTAGTTCAGTTGGTAGAACGCAGGTCTCCAAAACCTGATGTCGAGGGTTCAAGTCCTTCAGGGCGCGTTTAATTTGATTTAAGCTCAATATTTAACTTTCTATAAATTCTAAAATGATATTAGAGAAAACCTGTCATTTTATATATTGTATATTTTATCTACTATTACTGTTTGTTTAATATGTTATTATTGGTAAGTTAATTATATTAACTCTATTTTTATTACATATAAAGCATGTTGAATTAAGTAAAACAGTTATTTAATAGTCTTTTTGTTTATATAAACTTTGAAATTTAAAAAATTATGGCCAAAAAAGTTACAGGTATCGTTAAGCTAGCACTAAACGCAGGTAAAGCTACCCCTGCTCCCCCAGTAGGGCCTGCATTAGGACAACATGGTGTAAATATTGTTATGTTCTGTAAAGAATATAATGCCCGTACAGCAGACAAATCGGGACTAGTAATTCCTGTGGAAATTTCAGTATATGAAGATAGAAGTTTTTCCTTCATATTAAAAACTCCACCAGCATCCGTGTTAATTGTGAAAGCCGCTGGTCTGAATAAAGGATCAGGTGAACCTAATACAAAAAAAATAGGTAGTATAACTACTAAGCAACTTGAATCTATTGCTGAGACGAAGCTGCCCGATTTGAATACAAATAATTTATCTCAAGCTATGAAAATAGTTGGAGGAACTGCAAAAAATATGGGAATCTTAATAAAAGATTAAAAATTTCAATTATATTTATTTCTTATTTCATGAAAAAAATTTCACGTCGACTCAAAACTTTAAAATCTCAAGTTGATCCTAAACTGTATACCTTAAATGAAGCTGTAGCCATACTACAAGCAACCTCAAATGCAAAATTTAAAGAGACTGCAGAAGCTCATATTTCTTTAGGGTTGAACCCTAAGTATGCGGATCAACAATTAAGAGCAACAGTTATTTTGCCAAAAGGAACTGGAAAATTAGTAAAAGTAGCAGTTATTGCTAAAGGTGAAAAGTTAACAGAAGCAATAAACGCTGGAGCAGACATCAGTGGCTCAGAAGAATTAATTGACGAAATTTCTAGAGGCCGACTAGACTTTGATAAATTAATAGCAACTCCGGATGTAATGCCCTTAATTGCAAAACTAGGAAGAGTCTTAGGACCGAGAGGATTAATGCCATCACCAAAGGCTGGAACAGTTACTCTAGATCTTATAAAGTCTATCAATGAATTTAAAGGTGGTAAAGTTGAGTATAGGGTTGATAGAACAGGTATTATTCATGTTCCTTTTGGAAAATCTAGTTTTTCAAGAGAAGATTTACTTATAAATTTGCAAACAATCAAAGATTCAATCGATAAAAATAAGCCGTCTGGCTCAAAAGGTAAATACTGGAAAACCTTCTTCATTTCTAGTACTATGGGGCCATCTATTCAAATTGATATTACTAGCCTTTTGTAGAAACTTTGTATATAATTGAATAACTTGCTATTTCAAAATAGTAATTGGCTTTCAATAAAAGTCTAAGAATCTACTTATTATATCTTACCGGCAATAAATAGAGTTTTACATAACTTATTAATTATGAGTACAAAAGTTGACAATATCCTGGAAGAATTAAAGTCTTTAAATTTACTAGAAGCAGCTGAATTGGTTAAGCAAATAGAAGAAACATTTGATGTAGATGCATCTGCTGCTTCTGGAGGAGTAATGATGGCCGCTCCATCGTCAGCGCCAACTGCATCTGAGGTTGAAGAAAAAACAGAATTTGATGTTGTTTTAGAAGAGGTACCTGCACCTAAGAAAATCGCAGTCTTGAAAGTAGTTCGTTCACTTACAGGTTTAGGATTGAAAGAGGCAAAAGATTTAGTGGAGTCTGCTCCTAAAACTTTAAAAGAAAGTGCATCAAAAGATGATGCAGAAGCTATGAAAAAGCAGTTGGAAGATGCTGGTGCAACAGTTGGTCTAAAATAATAGAATAAAAATGTGCTTTTGTTTATTTTCAAACAAAAGCACATTTTATGCTATTTTAGTAAACTAAAATAGACCAAGTGTAATTGCATTATTAATAGGCATGGTAGCACCAATGCCTAACCAAATAGTAATAACAGTACCAATTAAAAAAATAGTTGTAGCAATTGGTCTTCTAAATGGATTCTGAAATTTATTAACATTTTCAATGAATGGAACAGTTAATAGTCCAGCTGGTACAGCGGCCATACTTAAAACACCTAATAATTTATTTGGAATTACTCTAAGTAGATTAAATGTTGGGAAGAAGTACCATTCTGGTAAGATTTCTAATGGAGTTGCAAAAGGATTAGATTTCTCACCTAAACTAGAAGGTTCTAAAATTGCTAATCCAATACTACATGCAATAGTTCCAAGAATTACTACTGGGAACACATACAACAGATCATTTGGCCAAGCTGGTTCCCCATAATAATTATGGCCCATACCTTTCGCTAATTTAGCTCGAAGTTTTGGATCTGTTAAATCAGGTTTTTTAAGAATTGACATATTATTGTTTTATTTAATATAAGATTTAAAATAAATTGTTTACATTAGTGAGTACTCACATATTATAATGGACCAGAAATTCCTTGCTTCCTTATCATTAAGAAATGCATAAGCATGAAAACAGCAGTTAAAAGCGGAAGTACAAAAGTATGTAAGCTGTAAAATCTAGTTAAAGTTCCTTGTCCTACGCTAACTCCCCCCCTTAATAATTCTACTATGCTTTCTCCAACAACTGGAACAGCATCAGGAACACCGGTAACAATTTTTACCGCCCAATACCCAATTTGATCCCATGGTAAAGAATAACCTGTAACTCCAAAAGAAACAGTTAAAACTCCCAAAATTACACCTGTTACCCATGTCAATTCTCGAGGTTTCTTGAATCCACCCGTTAAATAAACACGAAATACATGTAATATCATCATTAATACCATCATGCTAGCTGACCATCTGTGTATTGACCTAATCAACCAACCAAAGTTTACGTCAGTCATAATATATTCTACAGATGTAAAAGCTTCAGCAACTGTAGGTCTATAGTAGAATGTCATTGCAAAACCTGTTGCAACTTGAATTAAAAAAGATACAAATACAATCCCTCCTAAGCAATAGAAGATGTTTACATGAGGTGGTACGTATTTACTAGAAATATCATCAGCAATTGCTTGAATTTCTAATCTTTCTTCAAACCAGTCATAAATTTTACTCATAAAATAGCTTCAAAAAGCTTTTTAATATATTTTTTGCGTTTGAGCTACTAAGGAGTCAATAAATTTATTTATTGAACTTGTATTAATTTGCTACCAATACATATTTATAATTATAACATTTTTTTAGATATTTGATCGGACTTCACTTATTTGCAAACCTTTGACTCAATAAAATTGGATCGTGAATAATTACTTTCTTCTTTTGTATAGAAATTAATTTTGTTTGAACTAATTCAGACATAATTCTTGTTATACTAACTCTGTTACTACCTATAATTTGGGCTAAAACCCTATGAGTAATAGATAAATTAAGAAGAATTCCATTGCTTTGGCTGATTCCATTATGTTCAGATAATAGTAGTAAGAGGCTAACAAGCCTATTAGTAATGCTTTTATGTGAAATAATTTCTATAAAGCGATTTGCTTTTATTGAACATAATAGTAGATGATCTACAAGAAATACACTGAACTTACGATGGTTCAGGCATATATTAATAATAATAGAGTATTTAATAGATACTATTTGTGCTATATCTATTGCTTCTACTTCATAGTAAAAACGGCTACTCGCAAATTGTGTATGCCCAAAAGTATCTTCAGAATTCAATATATTTAATGTTATCTTTTTTCTATTTCTGAAGACTTTTTTAACAATTAAGCATCCTTCTAATATAATATATAACGTAGAATTAACATCAAATATAAGAACATCGTTTTGTTTAAGTGAAAATATTTGATGTTCAGCACTTTGTTGATTAAAAAATTTTAGCCATGGACTGCAACAAGAATTTTTTTTAACAATATTCTTTGGTACTTTTTCAAAGGAATACTCTTGATTTAAATAATGATTATTCATAATTAATTTATAAAAATTAATGTACCAAAAAATTTTAATAATTTAAGAATTAAAATTAAATGTCCTACAATTTGATGTTAGTCGAAAATGATACTGTATTATCGAAAGCAATTCAAGAATACTTAATAGATCAAGGATTTAATGTTGATATTGCTATTAATGGATTAGAAGCTTTTCAGCTCGCTAACAAGTATAAATTTGATTTAATTATATCAGATATAATAATGCCTGTAATTGATGGCTACGAATTATTAGAAAAACTACAAACAATTGAAAAACTTGCAAAAATCCCTGTTGTTTTTCTAACAGCTAAAGGAATGACAAAAGATAGAATTAAAGGTTATAATATGGGATGTTGTGGTTATTTATCTAAGCCATTTGATCCAGAAGAATTAGTATCGCTTATTAAAAATTTAATTTATAGAGATTCATTAAATAGTCAAAACTGCAAAAAAGAAAATATAATTGAATTACCTTTATTTAAATTGCTTCACTTGACACCTCGAGAAAAAAGCATCCTTAATCTTGTAATTGATGGACTAACTAATAAAGAAATAGCAGTTATATTAGATACAAGTACAAGAAATGTAGAAAAATATGTAAGTCGTCTTTTACAAAAAACAAATACAAAAAATAGAACTTTATTGGTTAAATATTCTATAAAAAATAATTTATTAAATAAAATATAGGGCGAATGACGGGACTCGAACCCGCGAATGATGGAGCCACAACCCATTGCCTTAACCCCTTGGCCACACTCGCCATACTATAACTATAGCTTGTTTTCGTATATGTCGTCTAGTCTTACATTAATCTATTTTTCTTAGTAATTTTTATAATTAGTTTTATATGATCAATAAAAATATAAGTATTCAAATTAATGGAGAGCCATTTAATTGTTTAGGGCCTCTTTCATTACAATTTTTATTAAATTATCTTGATTTTAATTCTGAGCGTGTAGCAATTGAATTAAATAATACTTTATTACCTGAGCGCCTCTTTAATTCAACTTATCTAAATGACCAAGATAAAATTGAAATTATTACTATTGTAGGTGGAGGGTAATTTGTCTTGAATATTTTAAGACATTGAGATTTTATTTCAAATGTTTCATAGATAATGATAACCGCCCTTGTTTTTTATCTACGTGAATAATAACTGCTTTGATGGTATCACCTATTTTGAATTTAGATGTGATTCTCTCTACTTGTTTAACATTAATTTCGGAAATATGTACGAGACCTTTTAGATTTCCAGATTTTATAAATAACCCGTAAGGCGTAATTTGATTGATTACTCCTTCGATAATATTTCCAACAATTAGATTAGATGAAGCTTGTGCTATTAAAGCTCTTCTATGACTGAGTATCAAATTATTTGATTTCTCTTCAACATTAAGTAATTTGAGTTTAATAAATTTATTTGTAGAAGGGTTATTTTGGTGAAAATTGTTGAGATGAGAATTGGGAACAAAGCCAGATATGCCTTCTAGGTTAATTATCATGCCTCCTTTATTAAATCCTTTGATTTTGACATCTATTAAGGAATCTTCAGCTAGTAATTGCCGAATTCTTTTCCAGGCTCTTATGTATTCAAGACGCCGAATAGATAAGATTAGTTGTTTTGATTCAACATTATAATCTAATAAGAAGAATTCTCTAGTATCATTAATGTTTAAAGAATTAAAATTATTAAGTTCTTGATTACTGGATACTTCTTGTATTGGTAAATATGCGGATATAGGTGTTCCAATATCTACTAATACTCCATTTAATTCAAAACTAAATATTGTCCCAGCTACAATATCACCAAGATTTAAATCATACTTATATTTTTGTAAGACGGCCGCAAAATTTCGATGAGTGAAACTTTCATTATGTTTTGTCATATTTAGGAAATTTAATTAAAAATTATATTTGATCGTATATTCTACTAATATTTCATAGAAACCTTGATGCCATTTATTGTAATAATTCCTTTAAACAGATTAGAATATATGTAAGGCACAAAAAGTAAACGTAGATAGCTACAGATTTAATTTAATACAGTCTGAGGAAAGTCCGGGCTCCACAAATACAATTTATGCTGGAAAAATCCCAGTGTAGGAAACTACGAGGAAAGTGCCACAGAAATAAACCGCCAGAATAAATTATATTAGCTGGTAAGGGTGCAAAGGTAAGTTAAAAGCTCACCAAAAATATTGTAAAGTATTTGTTAGGTAAACCCCAAAAATGGAGCAAAGCGACGAAACATATTTTTTGTATTTTTTAGTAGTTTAGTCTAAAATACTGCATGAAGTTATTGGTAACAATAACTCGAGAGGAATAGCTATCCTTTGTAATACTTATTTAATGTATTCGAAGAACAGAACCCGGCTTATGTGGTACTTTTTGTGTCTTGTTTAATTATTATCATTTTCGAATTTCTAAATTCAGTTTTTTGATAATATTACTTTGAAGTTCATTTTGCTTATTGTCTATTTCTAAATTTGTCAACGTTTTCTTATTAGATCTATATGTAAATCGTAGTCCTATACTTTTTTTGCCGTTTCCAAGTGATTTATTACTATACTGATCGAATAATGATATGTTTTCTAAGTCACCATCGTTAAATTGATTTAGTAGTTTAAATAAAGAGCTTATCTGCATTTTTTGCGGTATTATTATACATAAATCTCGTTTAATACACGGATATTTAGAATAAGGTTGAATACGATAACTTAAATAATTCAGTTCTTTATGGGAATACTTGAGGATATTTAAATCGATTTCTAGAAGAAATAATTTTGTACTAAAATTAAATCGTGAAGATGTTAATTGGTTTATTTCGCCGAATAATCCAATATTATTATTGTTATAAGTTAAAGTAGCTGATTTATTAGTGTGAATGAAATTTATTTGATCATTTAATGATTGTCTTTCTACCCACTGAATGTTTTTATTTAATTTTTGAAAAAAGTTTTCAATAATGCCTTTTGCTTCATACCAGTTTAAAGAATGTGCAGGTTCAGACCATTCTGATCTAAGATCTAAATTTCCCCCTAGTATAATAGCGAGTTTTGTTGTTTCTATGATCTTATTTTGTTTTAGGTTGAACACAGTTCCTATTTCAAATCCATCTACAGTTTGATTACTTTGCTTGATATTATATGCACTTGCGGTTATTAATCCTTCTAGTAAGCTAGAGCGTAAATTAGAGTAATCTTTAATAAGAGGGTTATTTAAATTAATTTCCCCATTTGATTTCACTAAAGAATAATGAACTAACTCTGTTAATCCTAAATTCCTTAAAATACTTCTAATCTGATCAATAAATTGTTTTTTAGAGGAAAGATTTTGGGCAAATTGAATTTTGGGTATTATACTTTCGAATTTATCATAACCATAAATTCTAGCAATTTCTTCAATAATATCAATTTCTCGAAATATATCATATTTTCTATAACTAGGAATAATAACATTTAATTTCTTATCATTTACTTTTGCAATTTTGAACTGAAGAGACTCAAGCGTGTTCTTAATCTCGTTAAAAGATAAAAACCGAACATTGTGATTATCATTAATTGGTCCTAAAATATTATTAATTTTTTTTAATGATATATCAACAGTAAGAGTAGAATTCAAAAATTCTTTTTTTGAAAATGTTTTTTTCACTTTGCCGTCAGTTAGTTCTTTTAGCAAATATAAAGTTTCATGATAAGCGCTTTCCCAATTATTAATATTAAGTCCTCTTTCCTGTCTAATTGAACTTTCAGTGCGTACACCAATACTTCTTGATGATTTTCTAACTACTGTTTGTTCGAAGATTGCAGCTTCTATAAAAATTGACTTTGTATTTTGATCAATATGAAATTTATGATTTATGCCAATACCCGCGATGCTAGTTATATTATTGTTGATTTGAGTAATTAAAACATCTTTATTTAAAGCAATATCTTTACTATCTAGCTGAAAAAAATTTTGCTTACAAGAGCAAAAATTACTAGTGATCTCGACATGATCTTTATTATCAGTACTGACAATTTTCTTAAAATCTATAATACTAATTGGTTGCCCCCATTTTAACATAATATAATTGCTAATATCTATTATAAGATTTTGGCTTATAAAGCCACAAGAATATAGACGATTTTTTAGCCATGTTGGAGAATCTTTTATGACTATATTATCCATAATTGCTGATAAATAGTAATTACAATTTAAAAGATTATCATTTCTAATTATAGTACTCTTATTCTGAAATAAGTCTGTTGACGGAATATCAGTTATGTGAGCCATGTCAGCTTGAATTAAAGCAGAAACTTCTCTAGAGAGCCCTATCATACTAAGTGCATCTGATCGATTGGCTGTTGAGGTAACATCTAAGATGCAATCTGCATAGCCATTGATATCAATAAATTCAATATTTTCTACTTCAAAGCCTGCTTGTGTTAACTTGCTAGCTAAACTACTTATGTTTATTATTTCTATTTTAACAAGTTCTTTCAACCAATTTAAAGAAACTTTCATAATTATTTTTCATCTATTTTATAGAACTACTGAATTTCTAATTAATAACTTGTTTAAAAAATTCATCAAATTAATATAAGTTATTTGATGAATTTGCTTATACAATATAATATTGTGATGTCTTACTTTGAGACTCAGTCTAAGAATTAGCTTTTGTGAAAGTGAGTCCGTTATCTTGAGCGTACCTTTCCATAAACCTCATAAATCGATCCCAGTCATCGGGACTTTTAATTACATGTACAGCTTCAATTGCTTGTGGTTTACCATTAATAAACTTAGCATTTACGTCTCTTGTAATTATTTGTCCTTCAGTATCCATTAGATACATACCCGTAATTTCTCCTTTATCTGCCATGCTAGCATCTAAAATTTTAGGATTGGTGAATCTGAATGTTGCTGTTCCTGTACTACCATCTCGAGATCTTGTTAAACGCACATCTGGCACTACTTCTTCATTGATGCCTTGAATAAATTGAATTGTTGCCATATCAATTTTTTTAATTTATATATGATTTATATTGGATAAAAGTGATTTCTAAATTTTTAATGTTTACTAAATAACTATTTTAAAAGCTTATATTACCAGCAGATCAAATTCTATTTATTATGTAAAACTGTAATTTTTCTTTTTTTGTACTTTGGATTTCTATAAGTAAAGGCAGAAAGACAGATGAAAATAAGTTTACTAAAAATAAAATTTATAATTGAAAAGTGTAGTTTTAAAAGTAGTTTTGTATTTAAATAAGAAGTTAATGTTATACAACTATTACAAATTCACTATTTAGTTAATGATAAATTTTTTTAAAATTTATACAAATATAGTTTTGGTTATTTAGTGAGTAAGTTTCTTATGAAAATTTGCTAATATAGTGAGTGGTTAATATGACTCAAGACTTTTAGAAGTATATTTCTTCTAATACATAAATATTTGTCATATCTACTATTGTTCAATTTTCTTTAATTTTTTGATCTATTCAAAGAATTAATTTATTATAAGCTAATCATACTGATATTAGCCATATAATGTTTTAAGTGAAATTAAGGGTTGTAGCTCAGATGGATAGAGCAAGCGCCTCCTAAGCGCTAGGTCAGCGGTTCAAGCCCGCTCAATCCTGTTTACAATAGTATGAATTTTTTTGTAATTTAACTGGGGTGGGAGGATTCGAACCTGCGAATGGCGGAGTCAAAGTCCGCTGCCTTACCACTTGGCTACACCCCAACATATGAAGACTATCATAGCAGTCATATCCCCTACCATGTCAAGAGATAATAATTATTTAGTAGCTATTGAATTCTTTGTTAAAAGCGATCTTCTTTTTTAGATAAGAAATTCTGTTTTTGAATTGGATAATTGACATATTCTCTTGTTCTTGAGTACACATCCATTTTATAGTAATTGTTTCTTGTTGAACTTCGTTATCTCCTAAAATTAAACAAACTATAGCTCTTTTTTTATGTGCTTGTTTGATTTGTTTGCGAAAATTGCTAGAATTTATATCTAACTCAGTTTTTATGAGCTGATTCCGAAGGAATTGAGTTATTGTTATTCCTATTTCTCGAGCTTTTGTGCCTTGTGAAGCAACATAGCAATCTATTGACATATTAGGCAGTAATATATTGTCTTTTGCGATCAATAGTAGCCTTTCTAGTCCTACAGCACATCCTACAGCTGGCGTACTATTTCCACCAAGCTGGTGTATTAAACTATCATATCTTCCACCTCCACATACTGTATCTTGCCCCTGAGATTTTAATGTTTTGATCTCAAAAGCAGTATCATTGTAATAGTCTAGCCCTCGAACCAGCTGTGTATTTATTTTGTATGGAATATTAAGTAAGGTTAAATAATTACAAACACTATCAAAATGTCTTTGAGACTCAAGACTTAAGAAGTCAGAGATTTGAGGCGCATTATTTAAAACTTTTTGTGTATGTTTATTTTTTGTGTCTAAAATTCTAATAGGGTTAGATGAAAGTCTATTTTGCGAATCAGTATCTAAATCATCATAATATTGTTCAAGATATTCTTGCAATTTTGCTTGATAATGATCTCTATCTTTTGCTTTGCCGATTGAATTAATATCGAGCTGTAATTCTTTAATAGATAGATCCTTGAAAATATTCATCGCTAAATGAATTATTTCTGTATCTGCTCTTGCATCTGAACTACCAATAAATTCGATACCAAGTTGATGAAATTGTCTTTGTCTGCCACTTTGAGGTCTTTCATATCTAAACATTGGACCATTGTACCATAGTTTTTGCAACTTGTTTTGAATATCCATTCTATTTTCAATGAATGCTCTAACAACGCCAGCAGTGCCTTCCGGTCTTAACGTAATATCTCTATTACTCCGATCATTAAATCGGTACATCTCTTTGTTTACAATATCTGTATTTTCACCAATCCCTCTATCATATAGATTACTATTCTCAAAAATAGGAGTTTTAATCTCTTTATAATTCGCATACTTCAGTAAGTTGCCAATTTTTTTATCTATGAATTGCCAATAGAGTTGCTCATCTGGAAGAATATCTTTAGTTCCCCTAATAGCCTGAATTTTTGCCATGATACTTTTTTGATCATTTTCTTAATTTTTCTGCATTAGATAGCAATTGTAGACTAATATCTATGTATTATACACTAAAATATTTGTTAAGCTTTTATAAATTACGGGCAAGGAGGGATTCGAACCCCCGACACCATGGTTCGTAGCCATGTGCTCTAATCCACTGAGCTACAAGCCCACTTAATAACTAATCTTATTATATCATTATTCTTAGCTATATACAACTATCCAACTTCTGAATAAATTTTTTTTCCTGACTTTCTCTGATAATACATTGCTTACAAGTTCTTCTTTATCTTCTTAAATTATTATAGTATCAATATTGTACCAGAGTGATCTATTGGTAAATTAAAGACATAATCTTTTGGGTCAAAATATATGGTGATACATAATTCCATTGTGTGAGCCACTTGAAAGATGATTTGGTCCAATCTTGTTAATTAATTGAAGGTTTTTATTTCGGTAGTGGGTAAAATGTTTGGAGAATCAATAAGCTTCTTTTATTTTAGTATAGTAAGATTTTTGTTAGGAGTTTGTTATCATCTAACATTTTATTAACCCCGTAGTGATAATTAGCTAGAATCTACTTTGTTAGCAGTCTTTGATTATTTTGTTTTTTTCTAGCTCGGGCATTACCAGATATTGCTCTTCTAGTTTTAGGCATAAGTAACTTCTTCCACTTTGTATATCTAGATAATCCTAGCATTAACTTTGATATATCCTAGCATGTTCTCGTAGTTGTTCAAGACAAGCTATCTAGATGCAGGGAAATTTATTTTTGTTAAAAGTTGATAATAATCATGCCAAACTGATATAATTTTGCATAGATATAGAACTGAGATGACGATCCCTTCATTGGACCAAATATCTAGCTCTATTTGACCTTATATGCTTCTATCTACAGTACTTTTTGATATTCGTGAATAAATCCTGTTCGTATTATAAGGATTTCTGTCTAGAGCGTGATGCATATACTGTATATTTAGATATTCTATTGATAGTATTGATTGAAATTTTATATAAAATACAAAAAACAATATATACTTTTTTAATCCATAATGTATAATTCTTAATCTATTATAGTTCTGCAAACCAATATCCAGACAAATATTGAAAAGTTAAATTATTGAATTTGTCTAAAAATATTTGTATAACTTTTCCACTTACTTTATCATTGAACTGATTAAGTATTTAATTTGTCTTCAAAAATTTTAAAAGAGTTTTATTAAACATGAGTAAACAAATTCTATATCAAGATGATGCGCGCAAAGCACTAGAAAAAGGAATGGATATTTTGACAGAAGCAGTTTCTGTTACCTTAGGTCCTAAAGGTAGAAATGTTGTACTTGAAAAGAAATTTGGTGCACCTCAAATTATAAATGACGGTGTCACTATTGCAAAAGAAATTAGTCTTGAAGACCATATTGAGAATACTGGAGTAGCACTTATTAGACAAGCTGCATCTAAAACAAATGATGTAGCCGGTGATGGTACTACAACTGCAACAGTATTAGCTTCTGCCATAGTTAAGCAAGGAATGAGGAATGTTGCAGCGGGCTCTAATCCAATGGCTATAAAGAAAGGAATAGAAAAAGCAACCAATTTTGTAGTTAACAAAATAGCTGAATATGCTAAACCAGTAGAAGACACAAAAGCTATTGTGCAGGTAGCCTCTATTTCTTCAGGTAACGATGCAGAAGTTGGTAAAATGATAGCTAATGCAATAGATAAAGTCGGAAGAGAAGGCGTTATCTCTTTAGAAGAAGGTAAGTCAACTAACACTAGTCTTGAAATAACAGAAGGAATGCAGTTCGAGAAAGGTTTTATTTCACCATATTTTGTTACAGATATGGAGCGTATGGAAGTTCTTCAGGAAAATCCATTTATCCTTTTTACGGATAAAAAGATTACTTTAGTTCAGCAAGAACTTGTACCCTTACTTGAGCAAATAGCAAAGACCTCAAAGCCTCTATTAATAATAGCGGAAGATATAGAAAAAGAAGCTTTAGCGACTATTGTGGTTAATAAATTAAGAGGAATATTAAATGTTGTTGCAGTTCGAGCACCAGGATTTGGAGATAGAAGAAAATCTTTATTAGAAGACATGAGTATCTTGACAGGTGGACAAGTAATCACAGAAGATGCTGGTCTTTCGCTTGATACTGCTCAACTAGACATGTTAGGTCAAGCTAGACGAGTTGTTGTAACTAAAGATTCAACAACAATTATTGCTGATGGTCATGAAGTAACAGTAAAATCAAGATGTGAACAAATCAAGAGACAAATAGAAATAAGTGACTCGTTATATGAAAGAGAGAAATTACAAGAAAGGTTAGCCAAGCTCTCTGGCGGAGTTGCTGTTATAAAAGTTGGCGCAGCAACTGAAACAGAGATGAAAGATAAAAAGCTTAGATTAGAAGATGCAATTAATGCAACAAAAGCTGCAATTGAAGAAGGAATTGTTCCAGGAGGAGGCTCTACAAATGTTCATATCTCCGGAGAATTATTTGTATGGGCTAAAAATAATTTATTCGAAGATGAGTTGATAGGTGCCTTAATAGTTCAAAGAGCTTTAACTTATCCTTTAAGGCGTATAGCTTTTAATGCTGGTGATAATGGGGCTGTAGTAATAGAAAAAGTTAAAACTAATGATTTTCATATAGGTTATGACGCATCTAATGGAAAGATTGTAAATATGTATGATACTGGTATTATAGACCCTGCAAAAGTTGCTAGGTCAGCATTACAGAATGCAGCTTCTATTGCAGCAATGGTTTTAACTACAGAATGTATTGTTGTTGATAAATTGGAAGCATAAAACATATCTTTTATAATATTGAACGAAGAATAATTTTTATACTTATAAATTATTCTTCGTTTCAACCAATTTTATTAACTGTTCAAAATTATAAATTTTATAGTAGAGCCAAAGTTTAAATATTCCTTTACATTCTATTGCTAAATAAATTAAATATAAACCTGTAATTCCTAAATTCTCAATTAGAATATTATCTTCGTATATAGATTTTTCCAGACATTTTAAAAATGACATTTTTTTAAAATAATATAGAAATCTTCTCTTATAATTGTTTGCTAAATTGTTATCATATAAAGATGAATCACTAGCTGAATTTAAAACCTTTGAAATAATAATTTCTAAGTCTTTGTCTGATTGTATACCAGAATCAATAATAAACTGATTTAATTGATCATCAAAATTTACATTAATCGTATTGATTGTTGCACATGTTTGGTTTTGAATATCTAAAGATTTGATAGCCAAGAAGATTAAACTTTTATTGTTCATTTTAAAATATAAGACAATTGACGTTGTATTCTTTGAATAATAGTTTTTATCTTCTTGTATGTTTATGTTTTTTTATAAAAGTAATAGATAGTATTATGCTAATTACTACCTGAAAAAATAAATTCTGGGAATCTAGCTTGTGCTTTCGATAAAGAGTGCTTTTTACCTTCTTCTTGCCAGTAATTAATAACCTCAGTAGTTTTATTTAATAATTCAATTCTATCTCTTTCTGCAATCCATGGCTTGGATTCTAGTTCGGCTTTCAATTCTTCCCAAGCATCATTTCTAGGCCAAAAGAAATAAGATGTTAGTGGACTAGTGCCATTTCCAACAATTTGATCAATTGCAATAGCAATATTATTTTCTAACCAAAGTACCTTTAGTGTGAATTTAGACAAGTTATTATCTCCGTTATAAATATTTAGTGTGCAGACACGATGATATATTATTAACTATTTTCTTTTGTAACAATTTGAGCCTTGTTTAAAATATTTTTAACAGTTCTCGTAGCTTGTGCGCCTTGTTTTAGTCTCTTTAATATTTTTGTACTATCAATACTAGTTTCATTAGTAATTGGATTATAAAACCCTAACTCTTCAATGGCTTTGCCATCGCGCTTATTTCTACTATCCATAGCAACAATTCTATAGCTAGGTTGCTGTTTTCTCCCGTATCTTTTCAATCTTAGTTTTACCATCTTGCTGATTTAGTTTGTTTTTATATCTCTATTAAATTATATCTTACAATATTATGCAATAATTCAAAAAATTAAGCAGATTCTAGCCTAACATTATTAAATATAACCATAAGGCATTGTAAAAAAATTATACCAAGCATTGGTGACATATCCATTCCAAACATTGGAGGAATACTTCCTCTAAAAAGTTTTAAGTACGGGTCTGTAATGCGATTTAATGAACAAAATGGTTCATTGTACCAATTTACAGTTGGAAACCATGCTAATGATAGTTTTAGCAAAATTAAAATTAAATAAATCTCAGAAAAATTAGCTATTGATCCAAGTAATAAATTTAATGTACCAGGAAGAGTATTCATACTTATTTCATAATTATTATATATTTGATTATACTAACAATTTGATTATATATTCGAACGAATATAAACAATCAAAGCTAAGCAAAAAACTTGTCTTTAAGAATTTGTTCTTTGGTAGCTTCAGACTTATCAAGTAGGCTATTAACTTTTGTAGTATATATTTCTAATTCAGACCATTTTTGTCCTAACTTGTTTAATTGAGATGATCCGCATTCTAGACAGGCTATTTTAACATTGTTTAATTTTGCACCTTTTTTGATTAGCTCCTCTAGCACAGATGTTATAATGGTTTCATCTAGAAATAAATCTAAAATTAGTATCTTTGTAAATGAATTTAAATTATCTGAAATGTTGTCAATACTTTTGTTGTAACTTGCTAAGGCTATACTAGCTGTAGGGAGTAAAGCTCGAGCACCTTCAGCTAGTATAAACCCATATGGCATAACAATAACAATGATATATTTATAATGATTACTAATAAGATTGATAGCTTTACTATCTTTTATTCTAACTGTTTCTGTAACCAGCCAATCTCTCATTATCTCATAAGTAATCCACTTTCCTAATTCTGAGCATGCAGTTCTTAAAATAGTTCCAGGACTATTATTATTTTCTAGGATTCCAGACCAATGCTGTATTAATGGATGAGAAGCTACGTTAATTTGGAGTTGCATTTTTTATTCAATATATTTAACATTTGATTTTAAGCTCTATATTTTTCAGTATTATTAAAATACCATATACATATATTAAAGAAAATAATTATAAAAAAATGAAAAAAAATCTTTGGTTTTGGGGTTTTACTGATAGTGCCGAAATGTGGAATGGTAGATTTGCAATGATAGGTTTTATAACAGTTATTTTTATTGAATTAGTTACAAGTAAAGGCCTTTTGTATTTAGTTGGTTTCATGGATTAATATAAAAAAAGTTCTTGTAAATAATTACAAGAACTTTTTTTATATAAAAGTTTAATCCAGAGGTCTCATTGACAGCACTGGCTCATTTTCTCTATTAATACCTTTTTCAAATCCAGCAGCAGCAGCTCTTGCTCTACCAGCATGCCAAAGATGTCCAATAAATAGGAAGAATCCTAAGAAAAAATGAGATGTTGTTAACCAAGACCTTGGAGATACATAGTTAACAGAGTTAATTTCTGTAGCAACACCACCAACAGAGTTTAGAGAACCTAGTGGTGCATGAGTCATGTATTCAGCAGCTCGTCTTTCTTGCCAAGGTTGAATATCATTTTTGATTTTGTTTAAGTCAAGACCATTGGGACCTCTAAGAGGTTCAACCCAAGGAGCTCTTAGATCCCAAAATCTCATAGTCTCGCCACCAAAAATAATTTCTCCACTTGGAGATCTCATTAAGTATTTTCCTAAACCAGTAGGTCCTTGAGACGATGCAACATTAGCGCCTAATCTTTGGTCTCTAACTAAGAAAGTAAACGCTTGAGCCTGTGAAGCTTCGGGACCAGTTGGTCCGTAGAATTCACTAGGATAAGCAGTATTGTTATACCAAACAAAATTAGAAGCTGTCAGACCCATGATTGATAAAGCACCTAAGCTATAAGATAGATATGCTTCACCTGACCAAACAAAAGCTCTTCGTGCCCAAGCAAAAGGTTTTGTCAAAATATGCCAAATTCCTCCAGCAATACAGATAATACCTATCCAAACATGTCCACCAACAACATCTTCCATATTATTTACACTAACAATCCATCCATCACCACCGAATGGAGACTTCAGAACATAGCCAAAGATAACTAAAGGATTAAGAGTAGGGTTATTCACGAACCTAACATCACCACCACCTGGTGCCCATGTATCGTATACTCCCCCCACAAATAATGCTTTGATCACTAATAAGAATGCTCCAATTCCTAGTAATACTAAATGTATACCCAGAATTGTTGTCATTTTATTTTTATCGCGCCAATCATAGCCAAAGAAAGGAAAAGACTCCTCTAAAGTATCTGGACCTATCAGAGAGTGGTATAAACCACCAAAACCAAGAACAGCTGAAGAAATTAAATGTACCACACCTACTACAAAGTATGGATAAGTATTGAAAATTTCTCCACCTGGACCTACACCCCAACCTAATGTAGCTAGATGAGGAATTAATATAAGCCCTTGTTCGTATAAAGGTTTCTCAGGTACAAAGTGAGCAACTTCGAATAAAGTCATCGCACCAGTCCAAAATACCATTATACCTGCATGAGCAACATGTGCACCAAGTAATTTTCCAGAAACGTTAATTAAACGTGCATTACCAGACCACCATGCAAAACCGGTAGACTCAATGTCTCTACCGCCAACACCAACATTTGTATTAAAGGGCGTTTCCACGTGGTAAAACCTCCTCAGGGAATATAAAGTTTTCATGAGGTTGATCTTGAGCAGCCATCCAAGAACGAATACCTTCATTTAATAGAATGTTTTTCGTGTAGAAAGTTTCAAACTCAGGATCTTCTGCAGCTCTTAGTTCTTGAGATACAAAATCATATGCTCTTAAGTTCAGAGCTAGTCCTACAATTCCAAATGCGCTTGTCCATAGTCCAGTTACAGGAACAAATAGCATAAAGAAGTGTAGCCAACGTTTGTTAGAGAAAGCCACCCCAAAAATTTGTGACCAAAATCTATTTGCTGTTACCATCGAATAAGTTTCTTCAGACTGTGTTGGAGTAAACGCTCGGAAAGTATCCGCAGCATCACCATCTTCAAATAATGTATTCTGTACAGTCGCACCATGAATGGCACATAGTAAAGCGCCACCTAAGATACCCGCGACACCCATCATATGGAATGGATTTAAAGTCCAATTGTGAAATCCTTGAAGAAATAACAAAAATCTAAAGATTGCTGCAACTCCAAGACTTGGAGCAAAGAACCAACTAGCTTGACCGAGAGGGTACATTAAAAAAACAGATACAAAAACAGCGATAGGTCCAGAAAATGCAATAGCATTATAAGGTCTTAGACCAACGAGTCTAGCAATTTCGAACTGTCTTAAGCAGAATCCAATTAGTCCAAACGATCCATGTAAAGCAATGAATGCCCATAGTCCACCAATTTGACACCAACGAGTGAAATCACCTTGTGCTTCAGGACCCCAAAGGAAAAGCAGGGAATGCCCCATACTATTTGCCGGTGTAGATACAGCAGCAGTCAAAAAATTGCATCCTTCTAGATATGAACTGGCTAGCCCATGAGTATACCAAGAAGTTACAAAAGTAGTTCCAGTTAACCAGCCACCTACAGCAAGGTAAGCGCATGGAAACAGAAGTAATCCAGACCAACCCACGAATACGAATCGATCTCTTTTTAGCCAATCGTCTACAAGATCAAAACCACCACGAGTTTTTTCTTGTCCAATTGCTATGGTCATAATTTAAATCTCCAGAGCAAATTTAATAATTAATTTGTTTCAATAAACATTTATTTAGATGTAGTCTAAAATTTTACTTTTCTTTACGGTCAATATAATTATAAGTCGAAATCAACAAAAATTCACGTTTTTAATAACAAATTTTTTAGCTCTTTAAGTTAATTTCTAAATTCTGTTAATATTTTTACCTAATTTTACTACTTTTCATATTTTATTCATTTCTATAATTCTTTGAAAAAGATAGCCTGTGCCTCTTGCAGTTAAAATTAAATCAGGATTACTAGGATCATCTTCTAACTTAGCTCTTAGTCTAGAAATATGTACGTCAACTACTCTAGTATCAACATGGCGTTCTGGAGTATATCCCCAAACTTCTTGCAAAATTGACGCTCTAGAGAATGGTTCGCCAGCTTTACTAACTAAAAGTTCAAGAAGACTAAATTCCATTCCTGTCAAACGAACTCTTTCATTATTCTTATAAACTTGTCTTTTATTGGTATCTATTTTTAAAAAACCAATACTAATAATACCAGAATTAGGAACTCCTAGATTGGTTGTTACCTTATCTACCCTTCTTAAAACAGAGCGAATACGAGCTTCTAATTCTTTTGGAGAAAATGGTTTCACGACATAGTCATCCGCACCTATTTCAAGTCCAGTAATTCTATCACAAACTTCCCCTAAAGCTGTAAGCATGATTATAGGAACATCGGATTCTTTTCTTAACTCTTGACATACACCATAGCCATCTAATTTGGGCATCATTACATCTAAAACTACTAGACTAGGATATTCTTTCCTAAATATAATTAAAGCTTCTTCTCCGTTAGAAGCAGTTATAACCTCGTATCCTATTATTGTTAACCTAGTTTCCAAAATTCTTCTTATACTAGCTTCATCATCAACAACCAGGATCTTTTCTTTCTGATTCTCCAATTTGTTATTCACTCCTATAAATTACTAAGCCTAAATGTTTTGTTCCAAATTTATATCTGATAAACTTTTTACTTATTGCTAGCTTCGCAATTTGAATTTTATAAATGCTACAAATTTGAGCTAGTTTAGTTAATATAAGTAATTATAGCTTGAAATAATTTTGTTTCCTTTATTTTATTGATCGTCGTTTTAATATATAAGCATCATTAGCCTTTCCAATTTGCAATTTATATACCTTGCATATAGATTTTTTAAATAAAGGGGTTGACAAACTTAATGAGAGAAAGTATTCTACATTACTATAAGTTTCTGCTCGTGTATAAATATTAGACAATAGTTTTATTTCGAGTATATAAATTTTTAATATACTGGATACCACGGAGAGTTTGATCCTGGCTCAGGATGAACGCTGGCGGTATGCTTAACACATGCAAGTCGAACGAAAGTTTGCAAAAACTTTAGTGGCGGACGGGTGAGTAACACGTGAGAATC